>Ga0115546_1001525_pt1 | contig 14325 bp, 11 predicted proteins | sample COGITO_mtgs_1004_FD_87186 | JGI IMG/M metagenome (GOLD analysis project Ga0115546, IMG submission 87186) | Pelagic marine microbial communities from North Sea - COGITO_mtgs_100413 | ecosystem: Environmental > Aquatic > Marine > Epipelagic | place: Germany:Helgoland, sampling site Kabeltonne...
AAAGATGAAGTAATGTTACTTTTGTACACTTTTTTGTAAATAAAGCATCCCCCAATAAACAGGTATGAAGGCATACGATTTTAGTACGATAGAGGCCAAGTGGAGAAAGCAATGGCAGGAAGACAAAGTCTACAGAATCGAGAACAACTCGGAGAAACCCAAATTCTACGTGTTAGATATGTTTCCATACCCATCTGGCGCAGGCCTGCATGTAGGCCATCCCCTAGGATATATTGCTTCAGATATTTATTCTCGATTCAAAAGAGCGAACGGTTTTAATGTTTTGCATCCCATGGGTTATGATGCTTTTGGGTTACCAGCAGAGCAATATGCAATTCAAACTGGACAGCATCCTGCAAAAACTACAGAAGAAAATATTGCTAGATACAGAGAGCAATTGGATTTAATCGGATTTTCTTACGACTGGAGCAGGGAAGTAAGGACGAGTGATCCTAAATATTACAAATGGACACAGTGGATTTTTATTCAACTGTTTAATGCTTGGTTCAACAATTCAACCCAAAAAGCGGAGTCTATTGACAACTTGATATCCAAATTCGAGAAAGAGGGCAACGCTAGTGTGAATGCCGCAAATGATGCAGATTATACTTTTTCTGGAGAAGATTGGAAAGGGTATTCTGAAAAACGCCAACAAGAAATTTTACTGGATTATCGCTTGACCTATATTTCAAATAGTATGGTGAATTGGTGTCCAGCATTGGGAACTGTATTGGCTAATGATGAAATTAAAGATGGCGTTTCTGAACGAGGTGGACATCCTGTAGAACAACGAAAAATGCGACAATGGAGTATGCGTATTTCTGCCTACTCGGAGCGTTTGTTGCAGGGCTTAAACGACCTAGACTGGACCGATTCTCTGAAAGAAATTCAACGCAATTGGATTGGTAAAAGTGTGGGTGCCGCAGTGCATTTTCAAGTGGCCGATTCTAATCATAAACTGGAAATATTTACAACGCGACCGGATACCATTTTCGGTGCTACTTTTATGGTAATTGCGCCGGAGCATGATTTGGTTGTTGAGTTAACTTCTGAGAATCAAAAAACGGCAGTTGAGGATTACATTGCTCAAGCCAAAGCCAAAACCGAGCGGGATAGAATGTCGGATGTAAAGAACATTACCGGAGTTTTTACGGGGAGTTATATTGAACACCCATTTTCTGGAGAAAAATTACCGATTTGGATTGCAGATTACGTATTGGCAGGTTATGGAACAGGTGCTGTTATGGCTGTTCCGAGTGGAGACCAGCGCGACTGGGACTTTGCAAACCATTTTGGTCTGTCTATTCCAGCAGTTATTGAAGGTTCTGATGTTTCAAAAGGTGCAAATGAAGATAAAGGTGGCGTTTTGATGAATTCTGATTTCCTAAACGGAATGAAAGTAAAGGATGCAATCAAAAAAATGCTTTATGAATTAGAGGCAAAAGGCATTGGAGAAAAGCAAGTAAACTACCGCATGCGCGATGCAGTTTTTAGCCGTCAACGCTATTGGGGTGAACCCGTTCCTATGTACTTTAAGGATGGAGTTCCTTATCCGGTTGCGGAAAAAGACTTGCCTATTGTACTTCCAGAAGTAGATAAATATTTACCAACTGAAGACGGTCAGCCACCTTTAGGGCACGCAAAAGACTTTACGTATTCTCCAGAAGGCGACGAGGAGAAATATCCTATCGAATTGAATACCATGCCGGGTTGGGCTGGAAGTTCATGGTATTTTATGCGTTACATGGATGCTAATAACCCCGATGAATTTGTTTCTAAAGAAGCAATCGATTATTGGCAAAATGTGGACGTTTATTTGGGTGGAGCTGAACACGCAACTGGACATTTGCTGTATTTCCGTTTTTGGACAAAAGTGCTTAGCGATTTAGGATTTGTACCTTTTGATGAACCTGCTAAAAAGCTGATTAATCAGGGGATGATTCAAGCGGAGGATGGTCAAAAAATGAGCAAACGCTATGGAAATGTTGTAAATCCTGATGATGTAATTACAGATTATGGAGCAGATACATTGCGTTTGCACGAAATGTTCTTAGGGCCCATTGAACAAAGTAAACCATGGAATACTAAGGGTATTGAAGGGGTTCACCGTTTCTTGAAAAAGTTATGGCGCCTATTGCACGACAACGAGGGTAATTTTTTGGTTTCTAAAGAAAAGGCGACGAAAGATGAACTAAAAACCTTGCACAAAACAATCAAGAAAGTATCCGACGATAACGAACGCTTTTCATTTAATACTTCGGTTTCTACTTTTATGATTGCAGTAAATGAGCTCTCGGATTTAAAATGCAACAAACAAGAAATCATTGAACCTTTGTTGGTTTTAATGCACCCTCATACTCCTTATATAACTGAGGAAATTTGGTCATTATTGGGGAATGCAGAAAGTATAGTTTTTGCCGAATGGCCATTATTTGATGGAAGTCATTTAATAGAAAGTAATTATGCCTATCCAGTTTCTTTCAACGGTAAAATGCGGTTCAAGATGGAGCTGCCACTTGATTTAGACAAAAATGAAATTGAAAAAGCAGTTTTAACCTCCGATAATGCCGCTAAGTACTTAGAGGGAAAAACACCAAAAAAGGTAATTGTAGTTCCCGGTAAAATTGTCAATATTGTGCTTTAGTAAGTACTGTAAATAAATTATTTGATATGAAGTATTTTATAAACGCATTATTAATCACCTGTACTTCAATAGTATATGCTCAAGAGGTGGATACGAGCATCACATTTAAAGCATTTACAGTTCAAGGTATTCGTCAAGACGATTCCTTACTAAATCAACCAGCAAACCCTTATTTGATTGAAAATGCTGAAGTGAGAAATACTCCAGTTCAATCCACTTCCGACCTGTTAGATAATGCAGTGGGCATTGATATTAGAAGCAGAAGCGGGCTAGGCGTTCAAAGTGATTTAAGTATTCGCGGTGGTACCTATGATCAGTCATTATTGATGATAGATGGAGTAAAAATGTCGGATCCGCAAACGGGTCACCACATGATGAATGCTCCGTTATTTATTGATCAAGTTGAACGTATTGAGCAAATTAATAATGGCGGGTCTCGTTGGTTTGGTCCATATGCTTTTAGTGGCGCTGTAAACCTAATTACTAAAAGAGCGGACTCGAGTAATCTACAATTACGATTGTCAGGTGGAGATTTTGGCTATTTAGATGCAGGGGTATCGGGTTCTGCAGTGACAGAGAATACAAGCACAACAGTAAGTCTTAATCGAAGACAAAGCTTCGGATATATTAGCAATACCGATTTTGACATGAACAATCTATTTGTGAGCTCAAACGTTGATGTAAAGGAAATGACCTTTAAGTTCAATGGCGGAATTACGGATAAAAACTTCGGAGCACAGAACTTTTATACTGCGAACTTTCCGAGTCAATACGAAGCTACTAGAACTTATTTTGCTTCCTTTCAAACCACGCTGGATTTAGGTAAATTAAAAATCACCCCTAGAGCATACTATAGAAGGCATTATGATCGCTTTGAATTGTTTAGAGAAGGAACTGGATGGTACGAGAAAAGAGGAGAATTTTTAGTTTTGGACAGAGCTAGAGATACTGTTCCCGGCTGGTATGGCGGACCAAATTATCACCGAAATGAAGTAAGAGCTGGCGAGTTAAATTTGGCTTATACTTCCAAATTTGGTCAAACCTATATTGGTGGAGAATACCGTCACGAGCTAGTTTGGAGTAATAACTTGGGAGAGCCATCAGATACGATTGAGGATTATGGCAATGCTCTTTACACAAAAGCAGCTGATAGAGAGAATACAAGTTTGTTTTTTGAACATAATGTAAAGGTGAGGAAGTTTAGAATTTCAGCCGGACTGCTCGCCAATTTTCATTCAGATTATGGAAACGATGTATTTCCTGGAGCTGATGTGAGTTATGAATTAACCAAAAAAATTGATTTGTTTGCTGGTGCAAATCGCAACATGCGCTTTCCAACCTATACTGATTTGTACTATAATTTGGGAGGTGCAGTTGGAAGTATTGACTTAGCTCCAGAGCAATCTCAGAATTATCAATTTGGTTTGAAGTATAATAACTACTGGTTTTCAGGAACCGTAACGGGTTTTTATCGCCAAGGCCAAAACTTGATTGATTGGGTGCGTAAAAATGGATCGGTTATTACGGAAGCTTCTAATTTAACAGCCGTCAATTTTATCGGAGTAGAAACGGAGGCACGAATGAACTTGAAGCAATTATACAATTCAAAGGATGCCTTCTTTAATGGTGTTACCTTTCGCTATACAGGAATGTCAGCCGACCAATCTAGTGAAGGGTTTGAGTCAAATTATGTGTTAGATTATTTGAAGCATAAACTAAACGTTGGAGTTGATCATTCATTAACGGGTCGATTAAATATGGCTTGGAATGTACGCTATCAATATCGTGAAGGAGGCTATTTTAATTCAGCAACAGGCTCAGAGGTTGCTTTTGGTGGGTATACTCTGGTTGATTTGCGTTTGTATCAAGAGACTAAAGTGGCCTATTGGTATATTGAGGTGGCCAACCTGTTTAATCAGCAATATGAAGATATAGGGTTTGTTCAGCAACCAGGCCGTTGGCTGAGAGCTGGAGTTAAATATAATATCGGCTTTAAAAAGAAGGGCTAGCTTTTTACACCCGTAAAACGAATTACCCAAGGAGTATCTTCATTCTGCGGGTCTGTTCCAGTTAGCGTCAGCGTTAGGTTACCAGAGGCATGAGAAAAAGACCCAGTAACGGTTTTCATATTTGCTAAACGCGCCGGTATAAGGTTGTTTAGCTCAGAGAAAGTAAGCTCTGCATTGGTTCCAATTGCTCGAGTATCAAACCCACCCCTTGGTATAAATACGGTAAACTCTTTTAGGTTCTTTGCGTAAATCTGGCACCCACCATTATAAGTGTTGCTGAGTGCAGTATCAATAGGATAAGTTTCTAAAAAAGACCCTTCATAATTGCCTACGATAAGATTGGTTAATGGAATACTGATAAGTTTTATGTGTCTTGTAAGTTGATCTTCGCCTTTATCTCCTTTTACCGTCAAAGAAACTTTATAAGTGCCTACACTTGTATAGGTATGTTCTGGGCTAGGCTCGTTTGAGAATTCGCCATCACCAAATTGATAATCATATTGATTGGCGAGTTCGGAGCAATCTTTAAAGGTAATGGGCTCATTTATTTCTAGAATTCCTGAGGGCTCAACAAAGCATGCCACGGGTCGCTTTTTATTGCAGGCAATTAGTCCTAAAAGAAATACAATAGAGAAAATAAGGTAAAAGCGCTTCATTAGGTCAAAATTAGCCATAAAAAAAGGGAAGCATGTCATGCTTCCCTTTTAAGTTTCTTAGTGATTCTTAATAGAATTTCGAACGGCTATCAGTAATATTCGCTGATTCTTTTAAGGCTTCAAATACTTCTACATCAACTCTTGATCCGTAATTACGTTTGATTTGGTCTTGAACAAAACTAAGGTCAGAAGCTTCTGGAGCTTCTCCTATTAGGTCAAGACGAATAACGTACACTCCATTTTCTCCTACAATTGCTTTTGAGGTTTCACCTTGAGGCATTCCAAAGGCAATTCCTAGTACTTTGTTTTCAGGACCTATTCCAGTAATTGAGAACATATTAAATGAAATATCATTTGAGGCTTGTATTTCTTTTCCAACATTTTGCGCGGCCTCTTCAAGGTTAGAAAAAGAACCCAGTTTAGAAAGAATTACATCCGACTTCTTTTCGCTAATTACTTTTTCCCTAACAAGTTCTTCAACTTCTGTAAAAGGCAATGTTCCTTTGTCTTTTACACTTGTTACTGCAGCAACCACAAATTGATTTCCCATTTCAAATGGTTCAGAAACTTTTCCTACTTCGTTATCATATACCCAACGAATAACCGTTCTTGGGTTTTCAATACTTCCTAGTACTTTGTCACCTTCCTTGATTGTGCTGTAATCAAACGATTCTATGCTTTGATCTTCTGACAATGCAGTTTTAAAAGCTTCTAAATTGCTATTGTTGATTGAAAATGCACTTGCCTTATTGTATACCTCATCAAAAGTTTCGTTACTTGGCTCTACAAGTCGCGTAACGGTTACCAGCTCAACTTTTTCTTTTTCCTCAGTTTTGTCCAAAATATCAATGATGTGAATCCCAAATTGCGTAGTAACAATTACGATATCATCTTTTTTCGTTTCAGAATCAAAACAGATGTCGTTAAACTCTTGAACCATTTTTCCTTGCGTAAACCACTCTAGGTTTCCACCATTTTGTGCTGATCCAAAATCCTCACTAAACTCAGTCGCCATGGCAGCAAAATCAGCTCCTTTGTCAAGCTCTATTTTGATGCTATCAGCTCTTGCTTGTAGCATGCTAGTATCAGATTCGGGTTTTAATGTTAATAGTACGTGACGAGCATTTACTGAGTCAGCAACAAATTGAACACCGGTCTTTTTTGAAATATTATAGCTGTTTTGCAATAAGTAAGGGCCAAATACAGAACCAATTGAAGCGTTAAAAATCAATGAATCTAAACCAGCGGGTAATTCATAACGTCCGAAAAGGTTAAAAGAACGCTCAGGATTGTCTGAATTTTGATAAACAAATAGTGTATCATTTTCAGCTCCTTTAAAAGCGTCAATTTGATTAGCCATCTCATTATTAGCATCTTCAAAATCTTTAGGAGAAGGGTTTACAGAAAACACAGCAACCTTTGCTCCTCGCATTGTTTCTTCTTGTTGAAAAACTTTTTCTTTTTTGTGTTTATTATAATATGACTTTAAATCACTCTCATCAACCGTTACATCTTCTTCAGAAATATCCGAATAGTTCATTCCAGTCCAAGAAAGGTTAATTCGTTGGTTTTCTTCAGTATTTTGAACTTGCGCAGCAAAGCTGCTTCCAATTAGACCTTCTTTTATTAGTTCAGTGTATTTGCTTGAAAGCGCATCTAAACGTATCGCGTCTTCAATAGGCAACCAAGTGTCTTTTTGATCTCCGGCCATAACGTTTTTTACATAAAGTAAAACCTTGTTATTGTCGAGTCTACCCGTTTCTGGGTTTTGAAACTGCTCGTAAACTCTTCCGGTTTGAGGATTAGTAAAAAACTGGTTTAGCACTTTATTCTGATCGTTATTCTTGATTTGATCAAACAACTCTTCTGGGGCAACAGAAAGACCAAGCTTCTCATATTCTTTAAAAAGAACCTTATTTTGGATAAAGCGGTTCCATGCTCTGTTGCGAGCATCATCCATTTGTTCTGGAGTAAGCGTTTGATCTCCTCCAATTTTCCGAACCATTGCTTCGAATTCAGCATATTCTATTTTATCACCAGCGATTTCACCCACTGTAGTGTCTTGTTTGTTTAACAAACTAGTGTTTCCACTTAATAAGTCACCACCTACAAACAAAACCATCGCTACGCCAATTGTGCCAATTAGCAGACCTGATCTTTTTCTAATGCTATTTATAACAGCCATTCTATTACTTTCTTAAAATTGGGTTGCGAATATACAATCTATAATGGTTAATGTAAAATTTGGAAGATTATTGTAAGAATCTGATAAACAAATAATTACAGTCTTTAAAATTAAATTTAAGTGTCCGTTTCAACAATACGGAGATCGATAAGGTCAATTTTGTTTTCCTCAACAATCAGAATTTCAAACTTATACGGTGCTATATTTATAACCTCACCCTTCTCAGGGATGCTTCCTGAAGCATTGATTATTAAACCACCTAACGTTTCATATTCCTCGCTAGAAGGAAGCGTCAAGTTGTAGTTCTCGTTAAGATAATCGATTTCCAATCGAGCACTGAACTGATAGTGTTGTTCATCATTAATTACATTTTCAGTGTATTCCTCTTTATCGTGTTCATCTTCAATTTCACCAACCAACTCTTCAATGATGTCTTCGGTGCTAAGTATTCCCGCTGTTCCTCCAAACTCATCCAATACAACCGCAATACTTCGTTTGTTTTTAATTAGAATTGACATTGCTTCATTTGCAGACATTGCTTCTGGTATTAAGGATACAGGCAATAAAATATTTTTAATTGTTTTGGGCTTTTTGAGCAATTCAAAGGAATGGACATAACCAATTATATTATCGATATCTTCTCGGTAAATCAAAATCTTGCTTAAGCCAGTTTCGGTAAGTGTTTTTTTCAGAACTTCAATAGATTCGTTTTCTTCTAAGGCTATAACTTCAGTCCTAGGAATCATACATTCTCGCACCCTAAGCTCACTAAAATCAAGTGCATTTTGGAAAATTTGAACTTCATTTTCAATTTCTTCTTTATTGTGCATTGAGTCGGTGGCTTCTTTTACAAAATGGTCGAGATCGACTTTTCCAAAACTAACTTCTAGTTCGCCAATATCTTGCTTCATAATTACTCGTAGAATCCAATTAGAACAGATAGTGATGATTCGCACTAAAGGAAAAAGAATAATGTAAAACAACACGGTTGGTAAAGCGAAAAAACTCAGTGTTTTATTAGTGTCTATACGAAAAAGTACTTTGGGTAAAAACTCTGCTGTCACTAAAATTAGCAAGGTGGATATAATAGTTTGAAGTAAAAAAACTATGAATGAACTACTAATAAAAACAGCCAAAGGTGGCTCTAAAATGAGGGCTATAAAAATTCCATATATAACGAGTGCAATATTATTTCCAACGAGCATGGTTGAAATAAAACTGCCTTGATTTTTTAAAAAGAAAGAGAATACTCGAGCTGATATTATGCCCCGTTTTTTTTCCAACTCAATTTTGAGTTTGTTAGACGAAACAAAAGCAATTTCCATTCCTGAAAAAAATGCAGAAAAAAGGAGGGTAATAATAACGATTAACCAGGGGCTACTTTCCATTGAATATTAAGCTGTGTCGAAGATAAGAAATCCTGCTAGATTTCTTATTTATTCTTATTCATAACAGCATTATGCCTTCTGCGCAGATAGAAAAGAAATCCTGCAACTACTGGCAATAAGAAAATCATGTATTCTGGTTCTTCGTCACTTGGCAAAGTGAAAAAAGTGTATAGTGCAAATACGGCAGAAAGAATTGATACTGCTAGCCAAACATATTGCATGATATTATTATAGCGTTCCATTATTTATTATTGAAGGCTGTCTTCATCAACAGCAATAGTTCCTTTTATATTTTTAATTCGATATTTAGTAAATTGTTGATTTGCTTCTAAACCATCACCGTAAATAATTTCATCGGGCGTAGTTATTTTAACAAATTCCTCCGTATAAATTTTTTCTTCTTTTTGAAGCCAGATAAGATGCTCAGTATTTAGTATTTCTTCTTTTCCATTAACTACTTCGACATTGTGCTTAACCTCGACCCTTTTGTCTTCGGTATAATTTATAGCATAGTCTGCTTTTAATGTAGACTCAACGTTACCCAAACTATCGTAAAAGAATAGGTTTAATCCTTTTGGAAATTCGACATAAGGTGTCTCTAAATTTGTCCATCGTTGCAGTTCAGGCGTTACTATCTTCAGTCGTAAAACGGCACTGTCGCTGTAGAGTATGGTTGTATTTATCGAAATTTCTACCGGTTTGGGCACCTCATCATTAAGATCGGGAAGTTCACTATTCTCACTCGAGCAACTCATAAAAAATATAGCCACAACAAAGGTTGCGGCTACATAATTAAAGAGTTTTACAAAGTGGCTCAAAGTGCGTTATTCTAGAAACGAACTTTAGTAGTTTCGTTTATCCAACTACCAACCTTGATCTCATCTCCTTCATTTTTTCCTACGAAGAAGCATTCTGATTTTTCTGGGTAGCGACTTTTTGCCGTTTGGATTTTGGAATAAATAGAAGCTGTTGAGCTCGTAACCGCATAACTAGCAGCCGCTGAGATAAAGTCTCCTTCGCTCTCGGCTTTTTTTTCCAGCTTGTCGTTTTGGAATATGTGGACCCGTACTTTATCACCTTTTGTATCACTGCTAGCATTTATAGCAACGCTTGCACCTGAATTTACGCTAATTGATTTTTCCCAAGATCCTTTAATGCCAGATTTCATTTCGTTTCCTCCATCACCTGTTGAATAGCTTACACTGCAACTTTTACATTTTACTTTATAAGTGACTGTATTTCTACTTAAATATTTTAAAGCTATTTGATACTTATCAACTGCAGCCCAATATCCGGCTCCTTTTTCACAAGGATTCTCTCCCCACGTGCTTGCTCCACCTAAGTATGCATCTCCAAGCATCATGTATGCATCACCTGAGTTAGGATCAATAGAAAGCGCTTTTAATGCTTTTTGCTTTGCACTTGAATATTGTCCAGCACTCAATTGACATAAACCAGCTCGCAAGATAGCCTTCACTTTGAAAGGAGCTACTTCGTCTTTGTCTTCCATGTTATCGGCAAGAGTAAAAGCTTCTTCATAATATGGGATTGCAGTAGGGCAATCTTTTTTCTTTACATACCAGTTAGCAATACTCCAAGCGGCAAGTGCAGAAGGCTCTTTTTCTTGCAATTTTTTTGCAATCGTGATATAAAAATCAGCGTCCTCGCATTCCTTGGTGTTCAGTAGAGAAAGGATTTCTTTCAGTTGCTCTATGTTTTCAGGATCCTTTTCATATCTAGGAGTGAATGCTTTCACCAAGTCATCACAATCGGCAACTTGTTTGAAAAACTCCAATAAATTATCCCCAGTTTTTTTATAATTTTCTCTATCCTTTTCTCTTGTGCTGTTCTTAACATTATAGTCCGCAATAGCCTTGAGCTTCGGGTAAAGGTTGATTAACTCATCTTTAGTCGTAAGTTCATTTTTAAACATTTTGTATTTGGTCTGATACATATAAACGAGTGCTCCAGCTTCCATGTCATTTCCTTGTAACTGAAGTGATTCCTCAAACATTTTATAAGCAGCCTCAACTTCTGATGGCCTATGTTGAATTAAGTCTGCGGCTTTTCGTCCTAAAACAATACCCCGTTCTCCAAAATGCTCAATTCGCGAATCATAAACCATCATTAAAGTGTCAATCAAAAGTTCTTTGAGCTCTTTATCCTCTTTGGTTTTCTTTATTTTTTTCTCATAAAGTCTAGCCCCCTTAATATAAATACCCTTTGAAACTTTTGGACAGTATGTAAATACATTTTTCCAATATTTTAAAGATTCATCATATTGTTTTTGTCTGTAATAATCTTGGTATAAAGACAAGTTTTTAATGCACTCTAGACTGTCTTCTGGAGAGGCTCCAAACTTCTGAGCGTTTAATGCACTTGCACTTATCAAGATTGTCATTGCCAATATTAACTTTTTCATTCTTCTTCTTTTTTAATTGTATTTGCTCCTTCTAAACCAGCCGTCAAATTTATGCGGGTTCATTGAGAGACCAATGTATAGATTTGTGAAATTTTCTTTAACTAAAGTCGTTCCATCCCGTCCTCTTGAACCAACTTCAATGCCAAAGTTAAAAGTGGTCAACATTTTTGTTTTTTGAATAGGTATTCCAAGTCCAGCAGTTCCAGAAATTGACTTAAGTTGAGTGCCTCCAAAGTTCAGACGAGTATTTTCATATTTGAACCCTCCTCTATATCTAATACTTTGAAGGAATTTGGCTACGGCGTCGGTATTTGCTATGTACTGAAAGCCAGCAGCAATTTGATTCGAATTGGACAGTGATACTGGAGTTGAAATTAGTTGCAATTCTGACCAAGCAGTAGAAGTGTAGTCAAAAGATATAATCCAATTTTCGTCAAACTGAATGGCTAATCCAGCACTTAATTCATTGGGTAATTTTACGTTCCCTTCTTCAGTGCTTTCAATTACTGTATCTATAATTTGGTCGTTAAGGCCTGATGGTCGGTAAGTGTAAGAAAGTTGCTGATTCGTCGCAGAAATGTTTGTTGTTGGTTTGAAGTTTAGTCCCGCTGAAATCCATGTTTTGTTTATTAATTTTCTTCTATAAAGTATGCCAAAATCAACTGCTAAATCCTTAATATTTGTTCGGTTAATCATTTTAGAGCTTGTAACCGTTGCATCGTCCACAAAGTCTGTTACCGCTCTAGAAGTTTGAGAAAAACCAAAGTAATAATTTGCTTGAACGCCTAACATAAGTTGATTTTCGTCATTCTTAATAGGCATCCCTCCAATACCTCCCGTTGCTCTATTGTAGCCACCTTCACCGGCATAGGTAAAATTATAATTGCCTAAAATTGGGTCTATCTGGGGTGATGTGATATCATAGCCAATCCTTGTATATGGACCCACTGAAAATGCAGCGCCAAATCGTTTTCCGATAGGAAACCCAAAGGAAACACCATTAATGTATTGGCTGGAAATATTTTGTGAAGAACTGGGAGATTCGATATTCAACCAGTTCATTGTAAAATCTATTGCAAAGGTTGGATTTCGCAATCCTGCAAATGACGCTGAATTTTTTAAATTAATATAGGCGGGTTCCGAAAGCGCTGTCTGAGCTTCTCCCATTGCTTTGTAGTTTGAAAAGCTTGAACTGTTTGGATCGCCAATTCCATAAAAGGAGTAGGGAGAACCTTCAGTACCTTGAGCCCAAGCGCCTTGATATAAAGCAACAAAAAGAAACGCTATAATTAGCTTATTCATTGAATATTAAAACTTCGTTCAAACCTTCTAAGGTCAGGTTTGGGCGCGCAAAAATGCTATTTTTAAATGCCTTAGCAAAATAGATATGATCTCCACCTGTTAAAACAACTTTTAATTGTGAATATTGTCTTCCATATTCCGCAATCACACCTTCAATTTCTTTTTTAATTCCCCATTGCACACCGCTTTGAATTGAGGTATCGGTTTCCGTTCCAACGAGATTAGGATTATCAGTAAGATTTAAAAGAGGAAGCTTGTCGGTGAAAGTATTTAAGGACTTAAATCGCATGTTAAGACCAGGAGAAATAGAACCACCGACATATTGCCCGTTTTTTGTCACTAAGTCAAACTTGATACACGTACCCATATCAACCGATAAAACGTCCTCATTTTTAAAAAAATGAGCAGCTCCAATTGCATTTGCAAGTCGGTCTTTACCTAGAGATTTTGGTGATTTGTATAAATTTTTAATGGGAATTGCAGTAAACTCGTCAAAGATAATGACGCTGCCTTGTGATTCTAGGAGACGGATAATCGTTGGGCTGTAATTGGCTACTGCGCTCAAAATGGATTTTTGAATTTCGTATTTAGCAAATAAGACTTCAACAAATGAATGCAACTCAAAAAGAGAACAAGTTGCTTTTTCAGCCAGCTCACGTTCTTTGAAAAGCGCAATTTTTGCTTGAGTATTTCCTATGTCTATGACTAAATTCACTGGTTTATTTACCTGGCACAAAAGTAGGTCTAAGCGCGTATTGAAGTCAGAATATCTAATTGTTTAAATTCATTCATGATAGTCTGTATTTTTATATAAATTTGCCGCCCACAAAACGGTGCCTTAGCTCAGTTGGTAGAGCACAGGACTGAAAATCCTGGTGTCCCTGGTTCGATTCCTGGAGGCACCACCGCAAAACCCTTGAAACCTCAGTGTTCTCAAGGGTTTTTTAATTTAGTGTGCTGATTTGTGTGCTAATAAAAAACCGCTACAAATAATGTAACGGTTTGATAATGTGTATTTTCAAAACAAATCTATAACGCCGTACCAGAGCCTAAATACACACTATTGGATACTTGATTACCATTTGGTGTTACAAATGCCATAAACAGCTCTACAGTGTCTCCTGCATAGCTATCTGGTATTGTAACCACTTGTGTTCCTGCTGTTCTATCCGCACCATTGAGAATAGAAATAGATTCTTTCTTACTTGGACTGTAAACTAAACCATTGCTTGGTCTGTCGGATTTGCATTAACCCCTGTCGAGTTATCATCCCAACTAAATGTTACTTGTCCTGCTGTTGCTAAATCAGTTCCACCGTTTAAAACGCCTGGTAAACTACCTCGACTTAATAAAGCTAATGAATAATCAACGCTAAAGTTAGGTGCAGTTCCTAAATTGCATTATTCAACACATAAGACATCGCAGCATTAAATTCTGTTTTTCCTACTGCATAAGCCTTATATCCTTTTTGAATAAAACCTAAATTCGGCTGTAAATACTCTAACGGGTTCTGTCGCATCTAATGTAAGGAAAAATCAAATTTTTTATATTAACAACAAAAAAGATGTTCAAAGGTCACTGTTTTCCTAAAGCAATCATATTACAAGCTGTTTATTTCAAATTAAGGTTTAGTCTTAGCTATAGAGATGTAGAAGAACTTTTATCTATCAGAGGAGTCAAAGTGGATCATGCTACTATTCAACGCTGGGTATTCAAATT
>Ga0115546_1001527_pt1 | contig 14323 bp, 10 predicted proteins | sample COGITO_mtgs_1004_FD_87186 | JGI IMG/M metagenome (GOLD analysis project Ga0115546, IMG submission 87186) | Pelagic marine microbial communities from North Sea - COGITO_mtgs_100413 | ecosystem: Environmental > Aquatic > Marine > Epipelagic | place: Germany:Helgoland, sampling site Kabeltonne...
CAAACTGAATTGATTCAAGTAGAGTTTAAGATCGTCTATGTCTAAACGAGAGCCCATACTATAGAAATAAGTATCACAACTTTCCACTAAGGCTCGTTGCAAATTTACTGTACCATGGCCATAGCGTTTCCAGTCTCTGTAGCGTGTGGGATGTTGATCTAGCTGATAAAAGCCTGGATCCCAAATAGACTGCTGCCAATTAATAAGACCAAGGTCTAGCCCAGCCAGAGCAACCATGGGTTTGATGGTAGAGCCTGGTGGATACTGGCCTTGAACTGCTCGATTGAATAGTGGTTTCAATGGGTTACTGGTGAGCTGAGTATATTGCTGACGACTAATACCGGATACAAAGTCGTTAGGGTCATAACTTGGCACACTGGTCATGGCTAGAATATCGCCTGTTGCCACTTCGATGGCAACAATTGCCGCTCGTTTGAAGTCTGTTAGGGCTTGATGAGCCGTCTCTTGTAGTCGAACATCAATGCTGAGCATTAAGTCACTGCCTGCATGGGGCGAATTGGTTTTAAGAGTTTTAATCTGTCGACCCCGAGCATTGGTTTCGATATAAGCGTAGCCAGGTGTGCCATTGAGTTGTGTTTGAAAGGCCAGCTCAATGCCCTTTTTACCAATATGAGTAATTTCTTTTGAGATACTGTTCAGTCTTGCTCGATCTTTAACGGAAACAAGCCCGACATAGCCTAATATATGTGCTGTGATGTCTCTGAATGGGTAGTGGCGACGAAGCTCTGCCTCTACATCTAAGCCCGCTAGGACATGTTGATCAACCACTAGTGCTGCTATTTCTCGAGGTGTTAGTCGATCACGCAAACGAATAGGTTCATATGGCCTGCGGGGAATTGTCGCCAGATGATTCAAAATAGTGAACTGTTCTGCTGTCAGCAATTTCTTTTGTTGTAAAACTTGTTTGATGTGTTCCAAGTCTGTGACTTCTTCTGGAGTTATTGTCAGCGTAAAGCTTGGTTGGTTTTCTGCAATTAAAATACCATTTCGATCATAGATAAGACCTCTCTTGGGTATTATTGATTTAATGTCGATGCGGTTTTGGTTGGAGACTTGAAGATGTTTTTCATGCTCAATAACTTGTAAAAAATACACTCGGCCAATTAAAGTCAGCAGCATCAGCAATGCTAGTAAGCCAAAGACTTTAAGCCGTGCTCGAGGAATAGATGTAACTTCGCTGTTTGGTTGAAAAGATGACACTTGTCAGCCTTATTGTGGACTTGCTCAGGGATTGAGTTCTCTGTGTTGATTCAATCTTGCCGGAAACTCACTCAAGTAAGTAGTCATAGGCGCAACGGACTACTTACTCATTGTAGTAGAACTTGAAAACTAAGTGCTTAATAGTCCTTTAGTCCGTTGAATTTGAATAACACAAGGCATAGAATAAGCCTTTCATTTTTCTAGAAGGTTTGTGGTATGAAAGTAGCGATCATCTGGGCGTTAGGCATAAGCATATTGTTGAGCAGCGGGTTAAGCCTTGCGCAAGTGGCGGGTGAGCCAATCATCCCGCCAGCATTGGCGCCTAATTTTACCCAACACTGGCTTGGTTGGGTTTGTCTTTTTTTGTTTGTGTCGGCTTATGTATTGGTTATTTTGGAAGAGCAGTTGCATCTTCGAAAATCCAAGCCAGTGTTACTTGCAGCTGGTTTAATCTGGGCATTGATTGGCTGGCAAGGTCAGGGGGCACCAGAGCTACAACCCTATATTGAAGCCAGCTTACATCATAATTTTATGGAGTACTCCCAGCTATTCTTCTTTTTATTAGTAGCTATGACCTATATAAATGCGATGATGGATCGAGGCGTATTTGATGCCTTGCGCAGTTGGCTGGTGCAAAAAGGCTTGTCCTATCGAAGTATTTTCTGGTTAACCGGCATTTTTGCATTTTTAATTTCGCCGGTGGCCGATAATCTGACGACAGCCCTTGTCATGTGTGCCGTGGTGTTGGCTGTAGCCAAAAATGAAAAAGCCTTCGTCGGATTAGCGTGTATCAATATTGTAGTAGCGGCCAATGCAGGTGGTGCCTTTAGCCCGTTTGGTGATATCACAACGCTTATGGTGTGGCAAAAAGGACTTTTAGAGTTTGGTGAATTTTTTGATTTATTCCTCCCTTCAGTGATCAATTTCTTGGTACCGGCAGTGTGTATGCACTTCGCAGTTCAAAAAGGCAAACCTTCAGCTGTTAAAGGCGAGGTCTCGAAAATTTTGCCAGGCGGCATTGCCATGATTTTCTTATTCTTGCTGACTATACTGACGGCAATCTCGTTTCATAACTTTTTGCACTTACCTCCTGTCTTTGGCATGATGACTGGTTTTGCTTACCTAAAATTCTATGGGTACTATCTAACACGTAAGTCTGCTTCTTGGTCGCGTAGTGTTGAAAACCCACCTGGCGCAAATGACAATCCTTACGAGTTCGACGTTTTTAATAAGATTGCTCACGCCGAATGGGATACACTATTTTTCTTTTATGGTGTTATCTTAGCCGTAGGAGGGCTGGGGTATTTAGGGTATTTAAATTTAGCGTCAGTGCTGATGTACACCGAGCTTGGAGCGACCAATGCTAATATTTTGGTAGGAATATTATCATCTGTCGTTGATAATATTCCTGTCATGTTTGCAGTTATCACCATGCAGCCCGACATGTCTCATTTTCAATGGTTGCTTGTGACTTTAACCGCGGGCGTTGGTGGTAGTATGTTGTCCGTTGGATCAGCTGCTGGTGTGGCGCTAATGGGACAAGCGCGAGGCCAATATACATTTATGAGCCATTTAAAATGGACTCCTGCAATATTGGCTGGCTATGCTGCTAGTATTTGGGTGCATTTTTTAGTAAACGGTTAAAATTAATGTGGTCGCAATGCGCTTTCAATTTCTATTTGTCGGTCTCTTGGTAGATACAGTCCTTCGTCTAAATGAGCGACAAAATACGTCATTGCTTCGCGCATATCACAGTGTAGTTGCCAGGCATCAAGTGGCGTGGCAGCGCTACATAAAAAACGCACGCACAAACTTCTTTGTGTATTCTCCACAGTATGGACTGCTGCAGAAAATCGGTGGTCGTATAATTCATGGGCCTCCATTAGCACTTCAAATTTTTCTCGCAGTAAGCTCACGTCTATTTTAAAGTCAACGTAAAGCACAAACGGTTGGATAAGGTGTGAATCTGTCATTGTCCAGTTTTCAAAGGATGTGGCAATGAACTCTTTGAGCGGTACGATAATGCGTCGGTCGTCCCATACCTTTAAAGTGATATAAGTGTATGTTATATCCTCGCAGTAGCACCAAGTATTGTTGTAATTAAGAGCGTCCCCAATTCGGACAGGTTTTGAAATTACAATTTGTAGACCAGCGATAAAGTTGCCTAACGTAGCTTGAGCTGCGATACCGATGATGATACTGAACACACCAACTGAGGTGAGTAAAGTTGAGCCAAAGCCATCGAAAAGATCAAAATTTATGAGCAGGGAGTAAATAGTAATTATGACAGCAAAAAAAATAACAGTTCGACGCAGTACAGAAATATGGGTTAATTGACTTTTCTGTTCAGTGTCTTCCAGTGTATCAAGCTCTTTTTTATCACCGTTTTCGTCTAAAATATATCGATATTGAAGGTTGTCCACGTACAGATTAAAACAGCGAAGAAAACTCCAAAAAAGAGTCATTATTATCGCTACAGTGTAGGCCGTTTGCATTAAAGTTAAAATTGGGCCAGCTAATGAAAACACTAAGCTCACGAGTAAATTTAAGTAGAGTACAGTTAACAATACTACTAAGGGTCTCTGAATTTGTGGAATATAAGGCTGTAACTTAGATTTTTTTATAAATCGAGTAAAAAAATGAATGATTTTTTGGGTTATGCCTGCAAAAAAATAGCTAATACCAAATAAAAGTGGTAAAGCAAGCCATTGCCAAAGGGGTAGATATACATATCTTTTGCTAGCCCATGAGGGTATTTTTTTTTCAAGATTTGATGGTTGATATATTGTATAAAGCGTTGGAATATACTGAATCGATTGTGGTGAAAATAGCCAAACAGATTGCTCAGAGTCTGGTAATTTAAATCGTTGCAGGTTCAATGATAGGTTGCGACCATGCAGTTTGATTGAATCAAGTTTTACAGATCTGGTCCATTGCGGAGATTGTGGGTTTTCTATCGACACAGGTGCTTCGGGTAAATCTGATAAATCATCCCAAGAAAAAATAAGCTGCTTATTAATGAGCACGTATAACTGCTTGGCAATGTCCGCTTGAGAGTAGTGTGTATCCATCAAGCCCATGTGTAGTGCAGCAGCAGCCTTGTCAAAATTATTTTCTTTTGCTTGTTCTAAAAAAAACTCCATGCTCGCTCTTGGCGTCATTAAAAAGTCAGCTTGATTAGCTTGGCGTGCTGCTGGAACTGGAAAGGTGTAAAAGTGATCATTTGGCTGTGCAGCATAACTGTTTAACCATAATAGAGAAAAAGAGAAAAATAAAGTAAGGTTACGCGTGAATCCTTTCATAAGTGTTCTCGCTTGTATCAATGTATGATCTAGACGGTTAATTTACAACAAACTTGCGAAAATGCAGGATTTCACCTGTTGGTTTATAAGCTTGGTCGATAGCCTTATTTAAGTCATTAATAGAGAGCGCGCCCTCAGGAGTGCTTGCAACTTTTGGTTGCAAACCTAGAATTGCTACAGTGGTCATATCTCGAAGTTCGCAAAGTTTAAAGCGAATTGACTCTGCGAATACCGGTAAAGTCTCTTTAAAATCTACTTCGGCTTGAGGCGATATTTTGTCGTCTGTTCGTAGGCTATGTTCTAAGCCATTTTTCGCATAGTGATACATAGTGTGATGCAGCTCCATCAAAGAGTGTGCTTTAGGGTCAATCAGGTGCTTCTCAAGTTCCCTTTCAAATTTTGCTAAAAATTCAAGTCCTTGTAGGCTTTGATTCCTTTGTATTGCTCTAAAGGCAAGCATGGTTTGGGTGTTTAATTTATTTTGCGTTTGTTGAGCTGTCAGATGCAAGTGTTTAAGCTTGGTTGGCACCATTTCTTTGGTGTTATTCAAACCATGAAGTACAGTCTGTTTTTTAAAAGGTTCGCGGCAAGTTGGGCAGGGTATTTTTGCTTCAAAGTCTTGTAATGACGAGGATTTTTCAAGAACGTTAGCGAGATATTGATTTACACAGTTTGCATGCATAGGGTGATGGTTTTGGCACAGGTCGATGGGAGGTGGTTGCTGTGTGGGTGTTAAACTTTCTAAGCAAATACCGCAAAGACTTCCAGCATCAGTTGGTCGATCCAACTGTACTGGCTGAGGCGTTGGCCGTCCAATTGTTTGCATGATAAATCCTTATAAATGGGCAGAGTGGTCAACTTTAATAGCAGCCGTTTTTTGTCCTCTATTGTAAGTTTAAATTGCTATCAAAACGCGCTTTGAGTTACAAATGTTTTCAATTACCCCTGTACATTAGCGGCTATTTAATGTTACTTGTGCCACACTGAGTATGGAAATGTTCAGTTTGGAGGCATGTAATGCGGTTTCGATGCACATCTGGTGGTAGTCCGCCGGTAGACCACTCGACCCAATCGACGAGTATGTCAACAACTAAGTCAGTGTTAAATGGTTTAAAAATTCTCAAGGCAAAAGCTTTTGGTCCAGCCCAGGTGCCAACCCAATCTCGTGTAGATAGACAAAACTCGATTCAATTACCGCCTCATACCGACTATCTTGGCCAGATAGAGAGTCAATCCTCAGATAATCGCACACCCCGCGCGCAGTCTTCTGATCAATCTTCGTTTAGCCCTGTCAAAGTAAGAGCAAGATTACGTAGAGGGGTTGTGTCAGCTCAACACGGTGCAAGTGAATTAGGTCAAGTAGGGCAGCATATGGGCGGCGCTACTATTGATACTGCCAAGTCGGCTGGTCTCATGGCTAAGAGTGCAGCTACTGTTGTCGCTCAATCGGGCGTCACTGCTGGTCGACTTTCAGCCTTATTGGTTAATAAGGCTATTGCGAAAAACATTAGACTTCAAGGCATTCCGTACACTCGGCAGGTCGATCCAACGCAAAAATTAACAATAGTGCTGCATGGCACTACTGAGAAACAAGAAACCGGTTCTAAAACCACCCTCACGTCCCAGCTAGTGGCCGACGCTGCCAAGATGAAAAATAATCGTGTGATTGTGATTGACGGTATCTCATCACGAACTTCCAAGAAAAACATTGCTGCTGTGCAGCAAGAATACCCAAAAGAAAAGGTCACTTATCTGCCGTCAAACGTGAATAAATATGCTGGTCCTCTAGGGCAATTTGCAACAGGCAACGGAATGTTCTTGAACGCAGCGAACGTTATTGAGCAGGTGTCAAAGCTAGATCCAATGCCAGGTCAAATTGAAATTTGTGGCTTTAGTCGTGGGGGTGTGACCGCAACTTTAACAGCGGCTTTATTAGATGAGATTACCAGCACTATGGCGCCAGATCAACGAAGCCAAATAAAGTTAAATATCGTGTGTCTCGACCCTGTACCAGGCCCTACAAAACAAGCAAAAGCACTCTATTCCCGGGATATTCTTAAAGATATAACACTCGATGCCAAGGTTACTGTGATTAACGCAGGGCTTGACCCCATGCGAGGCGTATTAAATCCTCAACCTGGAAAGAGTTCGAACCTTGAAGAATTAGTGATTATGCCGACCTCACATACTGGTGTTAATGGTTATGACAAAGGTGATGCGATTAATTTAGATATTAAAACTGTTTCTCAATTTATCGCTCAAACCAAATTGAATATTACAAATGGTGATCACAAACCATCGGTGGACAGTGCTTTGCGATCCAATATTAATATTGTTAAAAATCAGCAAGAATTGGCATCGCAGAAAAATTTTGTTCATCGCCAAGAGGGTAAAAGCCTTACGCAGTCTGCAGAAAATATATTCTTGGATTCAAGTATAAAGGATGCTTTCGATGCAAAGTTTCCCGAGCTCGAAGATACGATAGGACTACTGTTATCTCAGTCCCTGGGAGAGTTCTCTTTAGTAGATCAGCATGACTTAGTCAGTGAAATTAAAAGTCACACATTGACATTGCCAAAAATGGAGGATCGGATTTTACTTGAGGATTACACACAAATATTACAAGTTCTGCTGGCAGATCGCAATGCTGAGAGTGATAGTCCAAGTAAATCTCTTTAAAAAGTAGTCAGGTTCGTAAAAATGAAATACTCTATTCTAAAGTATGGGTCTACAGGCCATTTTCCCAGGCGTTATTGACTTTAAAAGACGGAGCCTAGAGTTGAATCTATCTCGATCTAAGCATGACGAGTTTACCGTCGTAATTCGTCGACCTATTGCCAAAGGTAGTAGTCGCTCCGTTGAGGACCGTATTAGCGATCTTTTGGTTTTTACCGAAGAATTCCCAGACCATTTGAGCGGCGTGGTGCTGCGCAGTGGTAATGTGAGAAAACCTGAACTTGTCCTAGTGCTAAGATTTGTAGACAAAGCCGCTTGGACTCAATGGCGCCATCACCCAGTCACGGAAGAGAAAATCGCGGCTATTGAAAATGAGACAGGCGTGAAAGGTGAACTGCATTTTGCCGAGGGCCTTGCAGGCTGGTTTGATTTACCAGGAGTGACCGGTTTTAAAGCGCCATCAAAAATTAAAATGGCTATTGCCACCTGGCTTACTATTTTTCCACTTTTGGTGCTGGTCATTAGCGCCTTAAAACCCTTTACTACTGCTGTAGACCCAGTTATAAAGCTTGGTATTACTGCCGCAATTACTGTGCCAATTATGACTTGGATCGCCATGCCTTTGACTACTCGAGTGTTAAGATTTTGGCTATATAAAGAGCGCGAGTGAAAAACGCAACCTAAGCTCTTTAAAGCGTCTATCCTACTAAAGGCCACCCTAGTATCAATACTATAATTGTCGTCACACCAATAATTCCATTCATCGGTAAGCCTACTTTTAAGAAATCACTGAATCGATAGCCACCAGGGCCATACACCATGAGGTTAGTCTGGTATCCTAGTGGTGTTGCGAAACTAGCAGAGGCGGCCATCATAATTGCAAACACAAAGGGTTCGTTATTGAGGTTGGCTTTTTCAGTTATGTCCAGCACTATGGGCAACATCAGCACTGCAGCTGCATTATTGGTGATAGTCTCAGTCAGGATAGACACTGTCACATACGTTAGTATTAAGATTAACCACGGCTCGCCTTGACTTAGCTCTATAATATTGTCTGCAAGAAATCCTGCAACGCCGGTTTTTTCTAATGCCGTGCCCAAAGCAAAAGATGCAGCAATGGTCACGATCACGTTTAAGTCCAAGCTCTTACCTGCTTGGCTGACGGAGCAACAGCCAGTGATTAACATTAAGCCCGCGCCAATCAATGATGCATTTAACATGGTGATAAAACCAACACCAACCGCTGCCACTACCCCAATGAGAATCGCCCAGGCAAGATAAGCACGCTCGTGCCTTGGTGGCTCGGCCTCAAGATCATTAATTAATAAAAAATCTTTATTGTATCGCTGTCGAGTGACAAAAGCAGGCCTTGCTTCTAACAATAGGGTGTCACCAGCTTCAAGTCGAATCGTGCCCAGGTTGCCTTTGACTCGCTCGCCATTTCTAGCCACAGCTAAGACGACCGCGCCATAGCGACTTCTGAACTTGGCGCTTCGAATATTATTGCCAACTGCAGCACAGTGAGATGATACCACTGCTTCAACGAGCCGTCGTTCTGCTCGAGGCGTGCTTAAAGTATTAAGTCCTTCAATGTCTGGAGAGGCAATAATGCCATTGATGCGTAATAAATCAGAGATTGCCTGTGTTTGGCAGGCAAAGACTAAGCGATCTCCACCATGTAAAATTTCTTCGGAAGATGTCGCGGTAATGATAGTGCCTTGCCGCTCGATTTCCACTAAGTAGACCTGTTCAAGATCTCGTAATCCAGCTTGACTCACAGTTTGACCAACTAAAGGCCCGCTTGGCGCAACAGTTACCTCTAAAGTAAATTCTTTAAGATTGGCAAATACTGGTTGTTCATTACGATTTGGCAGCCAGCCTGGAAAAAATAACCACATAAATGTTAGCCCAACCAATGCCACTGGCAGACCCACAGCTGTAATAGAAAATAAAGACAGGCCAGCATCGCCAGTTAAGCTTTGATATTGACCGTTAACAACTAAATTAGTGCTGGTGCCAATTAAGGTTAACGTCCCGCCTAAAATAGCAGTGTAGCTTAGGGGAATCATCAATTGGGAAGGTGGTACGCGGATTTTACGTGACCAGGCGTGGACAGCTGGGATCATTGTGGCCACTACTGGTGTATTATTTAAAAAAGCGCTCATGACAACCACTGGCGCGAATATACGGCCAAGCGCTGATCGCAATGACGTTGGCTGGCCCAAAACTCTATTGACCAGTAAATCGACGCCACCAGAGCCATTTAATCCAGCAGCCACCACAAACATAGCGGCTACCGTCATTAATCCAGAATTAGCAAAGCCTCCTAAAGCCTCAGACTCGCTTAGAATGCCACAAGCGCTAAGTATGGTAAGCACTGCCATCATTACTAAATGCGGGCTCAATCGAGTAAACGTCATCACGCTTAAAGCTGATATCGTAAGCGTTAAAGAAAACCAACCTTGCCATTCCATCTTAAGTACTTCTCGCTGTCTATACCCATAAAGAGACCGATCATAAACTGAAAGAGTCTAAATGTGAAAGAACTTAAAACAGTAATGTTATATCATTTAAATATAAGAGGGGTTAAATCGCTCACAAATTATCGACAGCCAAAGGCTTAGTATCTCAATGTCAGGTTGTAATCCTACTCATAATTGTAATAACAAACGATACTAAGGAGATTTTTATGGATAACATCAACAACTCAGTTGCTTCTAAAGATTTATCTGAAGAGCCACATAATCTGAAAGAATCATTAAAAAAAGAGTTCGATTCAACGATATCGAAAGCCAAGACTACAAGTAAAGACATTTTAGAGTCTAAAAAGACAGGTGCAGCGGACCAGCTTCAAAGTTTTGCTAATGCAGCACAACAAGCCGCAAAATCTTTTGATACACAAGAAGACGCTGCTTGGGTAGCACCTTATTTTGTACAAGCTGCAGATCAAATCGAACAACTTTCAAGAACTTTAAAAACCAAATCTATTAGCACTATTGTCAATGAAACTGCCAATTTAGCTCGTCACAATCCAACTGCTTTTACAGTCGGTAGCGTTATTCTAGGTGTTGGTATAGCTCGGTTTTTCAGTGCATCTTCAAATCGAGAAGCTACTCATTTAAGCATTGAAAATGAAAAGCAGTATGGTAAAAATTCAACCGATAATATTGCAAGCCGAGGTAATAGTTTTGAGCCAATGCCGAGCATGTATGCAAATCCGGCTGCAGAAATTGATCAATTAGTGGGAAATACGCAAGTTTCATCTCATACTAACCCAAATTTAAGATCCTATGATAAAAATCAAGCTACTGGCAGTATTCGTTCTGAGTTGGAAATAGAAAAGTTAGCTGATCGATAATAATTTTAAGCACTTTTTCTGAAGAATAAACATAAAGACATGAGGAATTTATGAACAAGCACGCTATTTCAGATCAAATTGAAGATCATAAAACAGAGCCGTCTTTAGTTAATCTATTAAAAAAATTAGTATCGCAAACTAGTGATATTATTTCTGGCGAAGTGACGCTCATGAAGGCGGAGATATCCGAAGCTGGTCAACAAGTCAAAAAAGGCACTGTTAGTTTAGTCTTAAGCCTTATATTTGTGATCGCTGGCTTAAGTGTTACTTTAATCGGCTGTGCTTCATTGTTATCACAAACTTTGCCATATTGGATGTCTTGTCTAATTATTGGCGGGCCAGTTTTATTAATTGGTATTGGTTTACTTATGAGCGGCATTAACAGTTTAAAAGCAAAAGAATTTCAGCCCAAGCGAACCATAGCATCGGTAGAAAGTGATATTCAAGTTTTAAAAGGAGAGAGACAATGAGTTTAGAGCATGAGAATAGTCAGAATCCAGAATTAATAGCGGAAGATCTTGAAACCAGAAGAACAGAATTAAATGACACTATTTCGCAACTTAGTGAGCAATTAGACCCATCAAACTTTATGAAAGATATGAGCCAAGACCTTTCTTCTTATGGCGCCAAAGCAGGTCAGTTTACTGTTGATGTCATTCGTCGGAATCCAACAGCTAGTTTGCTTACCCTCGCCGGAATAGCATGGGCAATTATCAATGAGTCAAGATCAGATGAGGAGCGTGCCAGAAGTAAAAATCAACGTTATGATAAAGCATATAGTGCCAATTTTGATAAGAGTATATATACCTCTAGAGCTGATGAAAGATATATGTTAACAAGTGAAAGCCAAGCTTATCAAGCATCGTCGTTGTATGAGCCAATGGAAGATACGTCAGAAAGTAATCCAACTGGTTGGAAAGATTCAACTCTGAAAAAAGGCGAAGAAATCGTAGAAAAAGGTCGGCACGTAAAAGAAAAAATTGCACAAAAGAGTCGTGCAGCTGGTCATACAGCAACTGATTTTTTTAGCCGCAATCCTTTAGCTGTAGGTGCTCTAGGTATTATTGCAGGTGTGACTTTAGGCAGCCTCATACCAACAAGTCGGACGGAAGATCGATTGATGGGCGACGCAAAAAATCGGGCAACCGATCAATTGGCAGCAAGCGGTGAGCGCTTGTTTAATACGGCAAAAGATATTGGTAAGGAAGGTCTTGATGATCTTAAGCACGATGTAAAAGCTGAAGTTGATAGGCAGCTTCAAGACGATAGTACAGTGGAGCGTACCCGAAAACAAGCTCAAGCTGTTAGGGGTGAACCGAAAATTAGAAGCCGAACCTCTACAACTGGGTTGTAATAAAAATAAGGCAACAATAACTGTTGCCTATTTTGTCTGAAACCACCAAGGCCTGGGTGGACACATGTGCGGGCCAGTTTCTAAAATATTGATAGGTGAGTGCCAGCGAGCGATTAAAGAAGCTTTGGAACGCCAGGTGCACAGCAACGCTAGAACACCAAATACACAATGAGCTGGAAAATACAAAGGCCCTAAAACTTGGCCTTGTAAAGTATGTTGCATTTCTTCTAACCCGAGTACTTGATCACTATGTCTTACGGCTTGTGGGTGATACACACAAGCGCCATTTGAGTGATAGCAATTTCCTGCATACACTACTACATTACCGAGTGTAACAGCTGTGGTGGACAATGGATTATTTAAAAACTGGATCGCGTTGTGCCCGAAAGTGATTGTTGGACTGGTTTTCATTATATGCCCGAGTGCATAGCCGACACCGCCATAGAGTAATCCAACAGCAGTATTTGGCCCATTCCAGATTTTACCAAGGTAATCTAAGTTGGTTGCTAGTACGGTTATAAGCGTCTTTTTCATTTTTTAATTATTCTCTTATTAGAATTGCATCGGCAGAGCATAGAACCTAGCACGCCATCTTTGACCACCTTCTTGCTGCTTTTATGCGGTAATTACCAGAGTAACCGCGTGAATTTGTCGTCAAGTGTCCGGCCAGGGCACTGTTTAATTATTTTTATCATCTTCTGGCGTGGTCAGGCTAAAGTCAAGGTCAAAACTTAAACACTAATTTGAAAAAACTTTACACCTCAACCAGCGCCTCCAGAGGCGATAACGAAATAATCAACTGCTTATTTTTGACTTGTTGGTTTTCAAACGCATTGATTGTATCTACGTGACCGTCAAAAGGTGCCTTTATTGGATGCTCTATTTTCATGGCGTCTAAAATAGCAAGTGTTTGACCTTTTTGAACTTGGGTGCCAACACTAGTGGAGATAGTCAAAATGCGGCCATCCATTGGTGCATATAGGTTGCCATCCGTCATGCCGGCGCTGGTAGTTTGGTTTTCGTAAATATTGATAACGCTTGAAAACGATCGATTGCAAAGCCAGATTTCATCATCGACCAGCTCAAAGTGATAAAGGCTTCGAATATGATCAAAAGTAATTTCTGCGCGATTGTTGGCACATGTCCAAATTTCAAGAGTACTGTCGAAAAGGCAATTGCTTTGCTCTTTATCCTCGAGAGAATAGATTTGCAATGCACATTGAATTGATTCCAAATGGTGTGATTTAAAAACGAGGTGCATAGCGTAATGTTGATTATCAATAGAGAGCAGCTGTTTTTGTGGCGGGATTAGCGCTACGGCGATACTTGATGTTAACTGCATTCGATGACAAATTTTAATGACTGCGCCGATGCTGAGTTTTTCATAGTCATCTTGTGATTCGACTAGATCTGACACCACATCTGTTGATTGTAAAGTGGATGTGTCGAACTGACCTTCTTTTACATAATCAGCATCGAGTAATCGTATTAAAAAATCGCGATTGGTTTTGATGCCACAGAGCACGGTATTTTTTAATGCGTTATTGAGGCGGCGAAGAGCCTGCGCGCGATTATCACCATAGCCAATAATCTTAGCAATCATCGGATCATAGTAAGAGGAGACGCTTAGACCCTCTGCAATACCTGCATCACAACGGATGCCTTCACCTTGTGGCGCTTGCCAGCGGCGAATCATACCGGCTTGAGGCATGTAGTTATTGGCCGGGTCTTCCGCGTACAGACGAGCTTCTATGGCGTGCCCCTTAATTTTAATTTGAGATTGCTTTAGTTGAAGCGGCTCGCCAAGTGCCACACGAATTTGCTGTTCTACTAAATCAACGCCAGTTACTAGTTCAGTTACTGGATGTTCAACCTGTATACGAGTGTTCATTTCAAGAAAATAGAAGTTAAGATCATGATCAACCAAAAACTCCACTGTACCAGCACCTACATATTGGCAGGCCTCCGCAGCCGCTACTGCTGCGTTGCCCATTTCTTCACGTAAGCTGGCTCGATTTAATGGGCTCGGCGCTTCTTCAATGACTTTTTGATGGCGACGTTGTAAGGAGCAATCTCGCTCACCAAGGTGAACGCAGTGGCCAAAGCTGTCTGCTAAGATTTGAATCTCAATATGACGACCATTAGTAATGGCCTTCTCAAGGATAAGTTCGGGATTACCAAAACCAGTTGTGGCCTCTGAGCGAGCACTTGTTAAGGCTTCAAGCATGTCTTTAGCAGCATTGACTCGTCGCATCCCACGACCACCACCACCAGCTGCAGCCTTGACCATTACTGGAAATCCTATAGTGTGGGCCTGCTCAATAAATGTTTGATTACTTTGATCTTCACCTTGATAACCAGGTATGCAAGAGACCTGAGCTGCTATCATGGCCTGTTTACTCTTGCTTTTGC
>Ga0115546_1001544_pt1 | contig 14215 bp, 14 predicted proteins | sample COGITO_mtgs_1004_FD_87186 | JGI IMG/M metagenome (GOLD analysis project Ga0115546, IMG submission 87186) | Pelagic marine microbial communities from North Sea - COGITO_mtgs_100413 | ecosystem: Environmental > Aquatic > Marine > Epipelagic | place: Germany:Helgoland, sampling site Kabeltonne...
CCGGGCAATCTCATAATGGACACAACATCAAAAATAATGCTTTGGCATTATCAAGACGGCTTGCAGCCAAAAGAGTTCCAGCTTCAACCAACATCCAATACCAATGAGTTTATTGTGCAAATGGACATTCAGCAGCCAGTACAACGTAAATCAAAGAGCTTTGGCCAAAATAAATGGTGAAACTAAAACAGCAATCACTTCGCACTCAAATTATACGACTAATATTAGTCACTGTTGTGCTTGTGACGTTTGTTATCTTAACTGTGGTGTGGGTTGCCACTCTCAACACTGCACAAAATGATATTGAAAAAAATATAAGCCTCGCTACCAATGTACTCGAACGCACAATTAATAATGCGAATGTGCAACTATATAAGTCAGCTTTAGTTTTGACTTCCGACTTCGGCTTTAAACAAGCGGTTGCAAGTCGTGATGCTAAGACAATTCAGAGCGTGCTTGTCAACCATACAAAACGAATAGACGCAGACTTAATGGCAATACTGGACATGAATGGCAACATCACCGCCAGTTCAAACCAACTACTGACAGTTGGCGATCAGTTTTTCAACCCTACATCGACCATAGAAGCCCTTAACGATAATGGCGGATTAGCTTTTTATCAAATTGAAAATAAACTCATAAGCGTTGTCGTTTCTACTGTACGAGCACCAACACCAATCGCAATTGCTCTTGTTGGCTTTGAAATCAACAGTCAATTTATCAATGAGCTTTCTGAGATGATCGGTCAAGACTTGCAACTGAGCACCAATTTTTCGAGTACACCTACACTCTGGCCGCGCCAAAGCGCAGCAACCAACCTAACACTTTCAACACTGACTTCAGAACAACTTTCTAAAGCTTCTCTAATAAAGCCAGATCAAATAACTTTAGACAAGGTTTTCTTTAACAATCAGCACGATTTCATCTCAAACACTAAGAAAGTTTATAGTGAATTAAGCTTTGATGTTCTACTTACAGTACTACAGCCTTTAGAGACTGTATTTAAACAAAGTATTAATCTCTTATTAACAATCGTAGTACTTGCTTTTTTTATTTGCGTTATTGCTATAATAAGCTCCATCATATTTTCGAAACAAATCATAAAGCCCTTAATGAATCTTGCAAATTTTGCAGATGCAATTGCTCAAGGACGATATGAAACCTTACCGATTGAGAAAAAAACAACCTCAGAAATACAGCTTCTCACACACACTTTTATGGCGATGCAAAAACAAATAAAAGAACGTGAAGACCATATTGCATTTCAAGCCAATCATGATGCATTAACGCAACTTATCAATCAAAAAAAGCTTATCGAAGTGTTAGATGATCTGTACATAAAGCAAGAATGTGCATTGCTGGTCTATCTAAAAGTCGCCGACTTGCGAAACATCTTTGATACTTTTGGCTATGAAAGTGGTGAATTCCTTCTTAAACAGGTGGCCCAAAATTTAACACAACTTGGAGGACCCATCGCCAGAACCAGCGGTGGTAACTTCATTTGGGTGAGCACAAAAAATATATTTGAAGACTCCATGAAAGATGACCAAAGAATTGCCAAAATTAAAACTATTACTACGACGACCTATTCAGTGGATAATCAAGTTATAAGACCACACTTTGATATCGGAATATTACAAATACCTGCAGATGCATCTACAGCAATTAGTGCCTTAATGCGGCTTAATATTACTATTGATGCCGCCAAAAATAATGCCCAAAGTTTAGCATGCTATTCTCTTGATCTTGAGCGAGAATACACTCGAAGACTTGATATATTAAACGAGCTAAAAAACGAGCTTGCACTTCCTGTACCCATTTTCACACTTAACTTTCAGCCAAAATTTCGTCTCAGTACTATGATGCCCGAGCGAGCCGAAGCTCTTATTCGCTGGACTAGTCCTCAGCTCGGTTTTATCTCACCAGATATCTTTATTGCTTTGGCTGAACAAGCAGGCCTTATAAGCCAAATTACCTATTGGGTTATTGCTAAAGTGATCAGGCAGCAGTATGTCTGGCGACAAAATGATATTTTTATTCAAGTGGCCATTAATCTTTCTGTATACGACATTGAAAATCAACAGTTGTTGGACTTTATTTCGTCAGAACTTGCAAAATATGATTTACCCGTACGCGCCTTATCCTTTGAAGTCACTGAAAGTGGCTTGATGAATGACCCTGAAAACACAATTAACTTGCTTCGTAAATTTAGAGAGTATGGCTTTAGCTTAAGCATTGATGACTTTGGTACCGGCTACTCATCTCTTGCCTACTTGAAAAGTATGCCGATTGATGAATTAAAAATTGATAAGGCATTTGTGCTGAAACTCAATGAGGATGGCCAGGATCAAAGCATAGTAGAAACAGTGTTGTCCTTATCCTCGCGGTTTAAACTAGAAGCCGTCGCCGAAGGTATTGAAAACTTGGCGTCACTTAAAATACTCAAGCAATTGAACTGCGACTGGGCTCAAGGTTTTTATCTGAGCAGGCCTATCAAACAAGAAGATTTTTTAAAATGGTACAAGGAGTACAACCGTGAGGTGTTCCTTACACAATTACGCGAAGCGGGCTGAATCACAAATCATGCACTGGGCGGTTATTGTTATTGCTGGTATAGTCGTGACCTTTGCTACGAGCGCACAGGCAGGCAACGGCAAACTGCTTGCCACATCAGGTTTACATCAGCTTGAGGGCAGTGGCGGTGGTGGGCTAACACCCTGGGCAACCCTTGCTGGATATGACGAAGAGGGCCAATACTCTGTTAATTTAGTCTCTACAGGGGTTTACGTGAACGACTTTAAGCTACAAGTCTTGGGGCTTAGCGCAAGCTGGTCAGATCGATTTGAAATATCATTTGCTCGGCACAACTTCGATCTCAAAACTTTCGGCGGTGAAATCAAGCAAAATGTTGTCGGCTTAAAAGCTCGTGTATATGGTGATGTTGTATACTCAACAGGGCCGCAGATTGCGGTCGGTCTACAATACAAGCGCCTACTCGATGGCTACATAGCAAGTTTGTTAAACGCAGATGACCAACAAGGTACAGATTTTTACATGAGCGCAACTAAAGTACATCTAGCTGCTTTGTATGGCTACAACCTATTTTGGAACTTAACGGCTCGAGTGACGAAAGCCAATCAATTGGGTTTGCTTGGTTTTGGACATAGCACCAATAATAGTTATGAATTGCACCCTGAAATATCAACAGGCGTGCTGGTGTCTCCCAAACTCGCTGTTGGTCTCGAGTACCGAAGTAAACCTAATTTTTTAAACTTAAAAGAAGAAGATTGGTATGACTTTTTTGTCGCCTATTTTCCAAGTAAACAAGTCAGTTTGGTAGGCGCTTACTCAAATCTTGGTATTATTGCCGGTCAAGATGATCAGCAAGGTTTATATTTATCGTTGTCATTGGCTTTAGATTAAGGAGTACATTATGAGCTTCAGAACCTTTGCATTTCTATGTTGGCTTATACTGCTTGTCAACGGCTGCGCGAAACCTCAGTCGCTTTATGCGAGAATTGGTGGGCAGCCAGTTATCGATATTGTGGCCGGCAATTTCACCAATGAAATTTCATTTTCCAATACAATCTTTCCCTATTTCAGTGAAACTAACGTCGATAAATTTCAAGCATCTCTCGCCACTCATCTTTGTGATGTAGCAGGAGGCCCCTGCTCTTATACTGGAGACAGCATGCAGCAAGTGCATGCAGGAATGCAGATTACTAAAAATGATTTTAACAAGGTGGTCGAACTATTACAAATCGCCATGAAAAAAGCAGGTGTTGCCTATCCATTACAAAATGAACTTATTGCAAAGCTTGCGCCTATGCGTAAGGATATTATTGAATCAAAAAACAATGACAAGCGTTAATTAACGAGAAGCTGGTTATCAACTTCATCAATTCCATCCACACTTAATGCCTTTTGCTCAGCGAGTCTCTTTAAAAGATTGGTATTAACAGTGCCTTTCAAAATTGCTTTATGAGAGACAACTTCTGTATCTATTTTATAAGCACTTAAATGCTCGTCGAAAAAAAAAAGCGCTTCCAACTTAAATTGTCGAAGCGCTTCTTCGCTTACTTTTTCAAGTAGGCCATCTTTTTTTTGATCAATTGTAGAATTTTCTGCTGCATAATTAAAACTGCTTATTAACATAAACAACATGGATAAAATTACAACAGATTCAACTGAGATCACTAAAGTTTCTTTCTTCCTGAAATAAACATAAATGCTGCGACTATTAAACCAACAACGAAACATATGTACGCTATATTTGTTGCTGTGCCCGCCAGACCGGAAAAACCAAGTACTGCTGCTATTAAAGCAAAAATTAAGAAAGTGATAGCCCAATTAAACATTTTATTTTTCTCCAAAAATTGTAATATAAGCCTTTTGGCTTACATTACAATGATAATAATTATTGTTAGACTGCTGCTATTATGCAGTCGCTGCAACTTTTAATGATTTCATGTGATCGTGACTTTTTCGTAATTCTTCAAGCTGCTGCTTTAACACAGTTTTAAGCTCAGTAGTCACATCATTACTTTTAATGGCATCTTCCATGGAATGTAAGCAACGATCTTCCGCTTCTTCCAATCGAGAAATAAGTTTAGCTTCTGGCTCAGAGCTCATTTTGGCCATTATTTCACCAAATACTTTATTGGCTTTGCCAACAACAGTTTCACTTGCTTCAACATCTTCTTGCGTTGCACCGCGAGTAATGAGCTCCGATTGCAAGGTAGAAACAATACCTTTGTGTAACTGACAAAGATCAGCAAATTTTGATGTCAAATTAGGTGTAGAGACTTTGTCTTTCGCTTCGTTATAAAATTGACATGCGTCTTTGTTAATATCGATTAACTTATTTACTTCTTTTAACTCTGCTTTAAACTGATCAGTATAAGTACTCATAAAATTATTCCTCTAAAAATTAAATGTTCACGATCTTGGTTCAAACGACTACTAACGCTTGGCAACTTTATCGTCAACTTCTAGGTCGTTTTCTACACTTACAACATTGTCAGTTTCTGAGGCTATAGTTTCTGCAAGCTCAGCTTGTGCATCAGATTTGACTGTGCCCGAAAGCGTAACAATACCGTTGTCAGTGTCAACATTCACATCAAGTGCTGGTACGTCGCTTGCAATAAGCTGAGTTTTAACAGACGCAGTAATTGTAGCATCGGCCATGCTCTGCTTTATCGACCCATCGTTTTCGTGAGCAGATACTTCTTCCTCAGACATCACCGTAAGGTTATTTTCAATTTCTGTAATACCATCTACAGTTTTCGCTTTTTCTTCAGCTAATTGTTTTACTGCCTCAGATTTTACCTTGCCATCCAAGGTGGCTTTGTTACCAACAACCTTAGTATCGATTTGATAAGCGCTTAACTCGGAATCCATCGCAAATGTAGACTCAAGTTTTGTTTTCTGCCAGCCTTCTTGAGCATTTTGAGATACAGTGCCTGCTGCGTCTTCAATTTTATTTTGCGCTTGGTCCATGTCGCCTGCAAACGTAATCGCTGGTGTAAACACTAAACCGGTGACTATTGTTAATGCTGTCATTTTTAAAAATTTCATTTATTATCTCCTCAGTTTTTAAGGCTGTAACACCTAATTTATCGTTGAGTATAAATCTAATTTTTTGTACTCTCGCTCACGAAAATATAAGTTGCGTTTTCGTGCGTGAGTTAAAAGTAACAAGGCAGCTGTGAAAGAATTGTGAGAAAATGCACTTGACAGATTCATTAGTGTAAGTCATCTCTGACGCTCAAATAGCTTGCATCTCGTCACTGGCGCTTATGTAGCGCCAGTGACGAGATGCAAGCTATTGAGATAAAGCCGCTGCTCCTGATTAATGTCATTTTGATATAATATAAATTCTGGCCAATTCATCGGCTGCCAATAGAATTCGTCTAAATCAAGGCCAGGCCAAGAAAAACCAAAATCTTGCATGCACCGCCAAATATAATATTCAGCCTTACAAGGTTTACGAGGTAATTGACGCTGTCCTAACGCTCCGCAAAAGTCCGAGTAGGTTAGAATGTCAATATCAAGTGGACATTGCTTGGCATGTCGAAATCCCACTTTAAACTCAATCTTTTTTATAGTGAGGTGTAAATCCTGTAAGGTCATTGAGGTATTGAGAACAACAACGCCATTCACATACATCTGGTCAGCTATTTTAGAAGCAACTTTTAATCCGGTATTGGGTGCTAAATAAGCGTCATGATTCTCATACAGTTTTGAGAGCGCAAGATGATTAGATATAGACGTAAGCGCCTGCACACCGTTTAACAAGTTTTCTCTGGCTCTATAATTTGAACCAAGCCCCAGCAAAGCCCAATACCGCATTTAATGAACGCGGGATCGAATAAGATGGACACCAATCTTTTGCGCTTGGGGCAGAGCTGCTGGCTTGTGAATGGTAAGCTCTACTTTTTGAACTCGAGTGTCTTGCAGCATACGTTGACAAAGAGTTTCACCGTAACGCTCAATAAGCTGGTAATGCTGCTGACCGTGTTGCTGAATTGTCTGAGCAATAGCTGCATAATCCAAAGTATGCTCTAAATCATCAGACGCGCCCGCAGATGCTAGATCTAAAAAAAGTTTAACGCTCACATCTAACCGCTGCTCTACCTTGTATTCCCACTTAAACACACCAATTCGAGCCTGTACTTTCAGATCTTCAATATAAATAGAGTCCATCATGCCTAGCCTTTTGTAATATCACTATACAATTTACCAAATGAGGGTATACTTATTGTAAACCCTTGTCATCTATGTATAACAAGCCCAAGGAGGCCTGTTTTGTTCAATTTTTTTAGCCATTCAAGCTTTAAAGCTTGGTTAATGTTGTGCTGGCTTTTGCTGGCCAACATAACAACTGCTGCTGATTTTTTAACACTTGACCAGGCATTTCAAACGGCTGTCACGGTAAAAAATGGCCAGATCAAAGTGACTTGGACGGCTCAACCAAAACATTATATTTATCAAGAGTCGCTGGCGCTTAAGCTTGTTAACCCCAGATCTGACACAACATTAACAGCGCCGATTATATCACCCAAGGGCATCATGAAACATGATGAGTTTCTCGGTGAGACCTTGGTGCATTATAACGTTGTCAATTTAACGCAAAATTATATCTCGGCCGAACCACAAACTCTTGAGATTAAAACCACCTTTCAAGGCTGTGCAGAAGCTGGAATTTGTTACCCACCTAAAACTAAAACACAGACTATTACGTTACCAGCCTCTGCAACACCGATTACAGGTGCTCTGAACAAAGCTCAAACACAATCCGAGCCTCAACAATCCGAGTCCCAACAATCAGACAGCGTCCTTACAATTAAAGACTCGCCTCAGTCATGGATTTATGGCTTGGTGGTGTTTTATTTACTTGGTTTAGGGCTTGCTTTTACCCCGTGCGTGCTACCGATGGTGCCTATTTTAAGCAGTCTTATTTTGGGACAAAACCATGCACCACTCACAACAAGACGAGGTTTTAGTTTATCCCTAAGTTATGTACTTGGTATGGCGATTGTTTACACATTAATAGGGCTTATTATTGCGCTAAGCGGTGCTCGCTTGCAAATTTATATGCAACACCCTTTTATATTATGGCCTATGGCAATTTTATTCGCGGCATTGGCTTTTTCGCTATTTGGTGCTTTTGAGCTGCGACTCCCAAGCCAGCTGCATAACCGATTATATCAACTGCAAGGAAAGATGCCAGGAGGCCGGCATGTTAGTGTCTTTATTATTGGGGCTCTTTCTGCGTTGATCGTCTCGCCTTGTGTATCTGCACCACTAGTTGGTGCCTTATTGTTTATTGCGCAAGATGGCGAGGCGGTAAAGGGCGCTTTTTCATTATTTTTCCTCGCCATGGGTATGGGCACGCCCTTATTAATTATTGGCACTACGGGCGCTAACATTTTGCCAAGAGCCGGCGTTTGGATGGATCAAATTAAAATAGGCTTTGGCTTTATGATGTTGGCAATGGCCCTCTACATCGTCAAGCATTTGCTACCACCTATAGCGCTTTATAGCGCAATCGGGGTTTTATCGAGCATTATTGGAATGTGGTTGGTCGGCACCACAGCGGGTGAAACTAGGTCCGTAGGCCAAATTTTTAGCAAAGGCGTTGGTCTGTGCTTTATTATTGTTACTGCTTTAAGCTTGCATCAAGCTTGGCAAAATATTCATCCTCAAACCCAGTCAGTGCAAACCACTCAAAAGTATCAAGGTTTGAGGATGGTGAGTATTGATTCTCTAGCTGGACTGGACAAAGCGCTGCAACAGGCTAAAGACCTGGATAAGCCAGTGATGATTGATGTCTATGCAGATTGGTGTGTTGCCTGCCTTGAATTAGAACATAAAACTTTTTCTGATCCAGCGGTACAAGCACTACTTGCCCCTTTCACACTGATTCGTTTAGATATTACAAACAGCCAAGATACTGATCAACTACTCAATCGATTCAATATTATAGGGCCGCCTACTTTAGTTTTCTTTGATGTCGAAGGAAAGGAAGTCAATGCGGCGAGAATTACCGGTTTTGTGGACGCTGACGAATTTAAAGCAGTGCTTCAAAACAACAAAACCCGGCTGATGCCGGGTGAGTAAAGATGTAATTAGCTCAAAGCACTAAGCGCAATTGCGACTAGAATCTGCTGTCGCTGGTCCTTCCTGCTCTGAAAACACAATAGCGTCAATGGCGAAGTCGTCAACAGAAATCATGCGAAGCACTCTCGCCTCAAAGCCAACCATAAATTCATAATCCTCTACTGATACAAGCTGCGCTTTATGAGCCTCATCAAGAGCTTGTTCTGGATGCAAAGCTGTCATAGGAATTTTCTTCTTTGCTTGCGCTTTACGCAAAATGCGATAAATACCTTCTGCCCGCTCATAGTCTTTTAACAAGCCATTGTACTCTGCTAATGCATTGTGTACCGACCCTTTATCCTCACGCTGCTGATTAGACACATTTTTTAAGAGATCTGAACGCATAATGGAATCAGTAGATATTGCCTTAGCGATCTGACGCACCAAATCGTCACCTGGTAGATGCCATTTTTGACCAAAAGGCATGACCACGAAACGCAAAACCTGAATGGCTGGCTGAAATGGTAGATGACGTAGTACGCCAACAAGTGCAATCTCATATCTGTGCAGTAAAAACTGGCATGAGTACTCCATCAATTGAGTTTCACCCTCAGATTTACTGCCTTCGTGCCAGTGCTTTAATACCATGCTGGTTAGATATAGATTCGACAATAAATCGCCCAATCTTGCCGATATCATTTCACGTTGCTTTAATTTGCTCCCAAGACTGGCCATTGCCACATCAGCGAGTAAACTCAAAACTGCAGAAAAACGGTTAACTGCATTAGCATAGACCTCGCCTTTACCATCAATTGGCGTGGAACCATTGACCAAGCCACAAGCAGCCAAGAAACTGCGTGATACGTTCGCCATGACAAGACCAACATGCCCAAAAAAAGCTTTATCAAATGCAGCGATATTATCTGTATCTCTTGCTTTTAACTCATCCAACACATAGGCGTGACAACGAATAGCACCCTGACCAAAAATCATAAGATTTCGAGTCATAATATTAGCGCCTTCCACTGTGATAGACACAGCAGAGCCAGAATACAAAAGTCCTAGATAGTTGTTTGGACCTAGAGTCACCGCTTTACCGCCATGCACGTCCATAGCATCAATAGCCATTTGTCGCTGAAACTCAGTCAGATGACTTTTCAAAATAGCAGATGGCACTGCTGGCTTTTCACCACGATCGATCATATCAGCCGTTTGATAAACACTAGCTTTACTAATATAAGCCATAGCAGCCATACGAGCTAAAGGCACTTGCACGCCTTCCATCTCTGCCACTGGCACGCCAAATTGACGGCGAATTCGAGTAAAACCACCAGACCAACCAGCAAAAGTAGCCCCTAAACCGGCAGCCGCTGAGGGCAAAGTAATACATCGACCAACAGACAAGCATTCAACCAGCATACGCCAACCCTGGCCGGCCATTTCTGCGCCACCAATTAAATACTCAAGCGGAATAAAAACATCAGTGCCTCGAATCGGCCCATTGAAAAACGGGCTACCTATGGGATAATGGCGTCGGCCAATCTCCATACCTGCAGTATCACGAGGAATTAAGGCACAAGTAATTCCGATGTCTTCTTCGCCGCCGAGCAAATGCTCTGGATCAAACATACGAAAAGCAAGGCCCACAACTGTCGCGATTGGCGCCAAAGTAATCCAACGCTTTTCAAAATTAAGCTTTAAACCTATGACTTCTTTACCGTCAAATTGCCCCTTACAGACAATACCGGTATCAGGGATAGAAGTTGCGTCTGAACCTGCTCGCGGTCCTGTCAAACCAAAACAAGGTACATCACGACCATCAGCCAATCTTGGTAAATAGTGATCTTTTTGTTTTTGCGTTCCGTATTTTAATAACAATTCACCTGGCCCTAAAGAATTTGGCACCCCAACCGATATCATAAGAACATCGCTAGATGACAATTTTTGTAATACAGCAGACTGGGCTTTAGCTGAAAAACCAAGTCCACCGTATTCTTTAGGAATGATCATACCTAAGAACCGTTCTTTTTTGATGAAATCCCAAGCTTGTTGAGGAATATCAGCGCGGTTCATGGCCACATCCCAGCCATTGCAAAGATTGACCGCGTATTCACATGGGCCATCTAAAAAAGCTTGCTCATCTTGGGTTAAGCCCGGATTAGTATGACCTGTAAGGTTCTTCCACAGCGGCTGTCCAGAAAAAAGATCTCCATCCCAACCTACGGTGCCAGCATCCAAAGCTATCTGTTCGGTTTGAGATACTTTGGGAGATATTTTCTTGAAAATATCAAAAACTTTTGGTGTCAACCATCTTGATCTTACCCCTGGTAAACCAGTGGCAGCTAAAGCTATTGCGCCAAGCCCTATAACCACACCTAAAACTGGCGATTTCAAAATAAAGCACACAAAAGAGCCGATAATTAAGGCTCCAAGCACCATAACGGCGGATGGCCTTGTCCGCACTAAGGCAAGAAGAAGTCCAATCATTACTACTACTAAAAAAAGGGTTTTCATATAAACGTCCTTGATATTCTAAAAAGAAAAGCGATCACCTTAATCGCCCCTGTGATGCTGCGGAAAAATAAGCTGTCGCACATCGAAGCCTTTTTTAGCAGCAAACTGTACAAGCTCTTGTTTTTTCTCGTCAGAGATTTTTGGTTCACGAGCGAGCATCCAAAAATAGGAGCGATTTGGCCCTGTTACCAAGGCAACCTCTTTATCATAGTAAAAAACGACGTAAGCGCCGTAAAAAGGTCCAAAAAAAGACACTTTTAATAAACCGACATCATTTGCACCTACAAATTTAGCGGTTCCCTCTGCATCTCTCCAAGTTGCTTTCTCAGTGTCATAGCCTTGATTCAAAACAGTAACAGTACCATCTTTGTTCAAAGTATAAGTGGCCGTCACTTGATTTAAATTGTGCTCAAAACTATTTGGTAAACGAGCAATTTCATACCACTCTCCTACGAAAGTGTTAACATCAAAATTTTTAACCGGTTCAATGCCGTCCGGTGGCGTGGTTGGTGCTATTGAACAACCGCTCAATAAAACCACCAACAAGCTTGTAATCCAAAAGTTTTTCATTTCGTATACCTATATTTGAAAAAATTTAACTGAGTGTAATCGCACTCGGAACTTTATATTAAACCAGATAACAAGTTTCATTCTAGAGAAAGATTAGTGAACAAAGAGTTCTGGTTAAAAAAGTGGCAACAAGGCGCGATCAGTTTTCATAAGGCTACTAACCTATACTCGAAGAGCAAAAATATTCCTATAAATCACATGGCGGCAAAAGGTAATCATACATGAAGCAGGATTTTTCAAGAAAAAAGGTGGCTATTTTATTTGGGGGAAGATCTGAAGAACATGAAATATCAATAAAGTCTGCTATTAATATTATTAGAGCAGTAAATAAAAATAAGTATGAAATATATCCAATCTATTTAAGTAAAAATGGGAAATGGATTTTAATTCAAGACATTGATAACATCATTGATGTTAAATTTAAAAGAGGTCAATATTTATGCGACGATGGACGTGAAGTATATATTTCAACAAACGCCAACGTATGTTTTTGTGATGCTAATTTTGACGAAATAAATATAGACGTAGCCTTTCCTGTACTTCATGGCCCTTATGGCGAAGATGGAACAATTCAAGGTTTGCTTGAAATGTATGGAGTTCCGTATGCCGGATCAACGGTATTAAGCTCGTCATTGTGTATGGATAAAGACTTTACAAAGAGAATTCTAAAGCACGAAGGGATACCTGTTTGCGAATTTAAAGCATTTAAAGTTGAAGATGATATAGATTTAGATTTGCTTGAAAATTTATTTAACTTCCCTATGTTTGTTAAGCCTTCGAGACTGGGATCATCTATTGGTATCAGCAAGGTTCATACGAAAGCAGAACTGATCAGTGCTATAAAATTATCGTTCACACATGACACTAAAATATTGGTAGAAAAATATATAAAAGGGCGTGAGCTCGAATGTGCAGTTCTTGTTGATCATATTGCTATTGCTTCATGTATTGGAGAAATAATCCCAAATCACAGTTTTTATTCATATGAAAGCAAATATTTAGACAGTAACGGAGCCAAGCTTTGCATCCCTGCTGATATTCCAAACGACTTAAGTGTTTCATTACAAGAGATGGCTGTTAAGGTGTTTACTCTACTGGAATGTAAGAACTTAGCTAGAGTTGATTTTTTTGTAGATGCGGATTCACGTATTTATGTTAATGAAGTAAATACCATGCCAGGCTTTACTAATATAAGCATGTTTTCGAAACTTTGGACTGAATCTGGAGTACCTTACGCCGAGCAAATACATATTATTTTGGACTCAGTTTTGAATGAAAGAAGCGACATAGTAGGCGCTCGGTCACAGGCGTATCTCGGCTAATAGTTCTGAGACACACTCACGAAACTGAGCCCATGGTGTTTTGCAGTTTGGGTAACCGAAAAATAAGATATCCTAGGTGTTTATCATAATAATTACAGTTTGAACAACATCAAGGAGTACACAAGTGAACAAAGAATTCTGGTTAAAAAAGTGGCAACAAGGCGCGATCGATTTTCATAAGGCTCAGCCTCATCAATTACTCGTGGAGCATTTTAGCAAGCTGAAGTTAGCGCAAGGTGATACTGTTTTATTACCGTTGTGTGGTAAGACCAAAGATATGCAATGGCTTACAGCTCAGGGCATGCAAGTGTTAGGTGTGGAATTAAGCCATATTGCTGTGCAAACATTTTTTGATGAGCTTAATATAACGCCAAACATAACAACCGAACAGCATTTTATTAAATATGATTATGGCAATATCACCATTCTTGTAGGTGATGTGTTTAATTTGCAAGTTCATCATACTCAGCAAGTAAAAGCAATTTATGATCGTGCAGCTTTGGTCGCACTTCCAGCCACGACTCGTCAAGAATACGCTCGACATTTAAACATTTTATGCTCCCACGGCAAGCTACTGCTTATTTGCTTTGATTATGAGCAAGCCGCTATGCAAGGCCCACCATTTTCTACACCAGACATAAACATTAACCAGTATTTTTCGAGTACTTTTGAACTTTCAATGCTCGAGAGTCAGCAGCTATTAAAAGGATTCAATGGCGTGCCCGTGCTTGAAAAAATTTGGCTGGGAGTACCAAATAATGGTGCCTTGTGCTAACAGACAGCTGAAGAAAATCAGAAATTACGTGATCTTTCGTGAGAAAACGTGAGTAAATCTCACTATAACGGTGAGGTCACTTTTTAAACGAACCGGTACATTCTCCTTACACCAAAGGAGAATGTCTCATGACCACACTTAGCCTAATTCAGCCAAATTTAATCCAAAATTTAGCAGCGGTATTTGCAGCTCGAACTATTGTTCATGAAAATACTGATAATTGCCTACATAACAGTGATGGGCGTCGAACCGCTACTTTGCTATCAGGCACAAAGCATGGTTTTAGGCTTAACAACGGCCACAATAGGCTACCTTGCATTTCGAATGCAACAGCTCATCAAATTTTAGCCCAACGATATGAATCTTTAGATTTAAAATGCACGTCATGCGGTTTTTTAGATACAAACTCCATTGAAACTACAATAGCGCCTCG
>Ga0115546_1001547_pt1 | contig 14188 bp, 17 predicted proteins | sample COGITO_mtgs_1004_FD_87186 | JGI IMG/M metagenome (GOLD analysis project Ga0115546, IMG submission 87186) | Pelagic marine microbial communities from North Sea - COGITO_mtgs_100413 | ecosystem: Environmental > Aquatic > Marine > Epipelagic | place: Germany:Helgoland, sampling site Kabeltonne...
TATGGACAACGGTATATCTATAGCAGTTTGCCCTGACTGGGGTAAAAGCAGTAACAGTTGGATGCTGGAGATCAAGATTAAAGGTAAAGTTTCAACTGATCCAGCTGATTACACCGACGAAGAGGCTTTAAGAAAGATGTACGAATATTATAAATACTATTATGACAAATACAATGAAGACAAGATTTTATAACGCAGATTCTGCTTTCAGTTATTTCTTAAATGAAATCAGATGTAACGGTGTAGAGTTTGGTGATACTAAAGCTTTGTTCAACGTGGGTTTTACTATAGAGCATCCTACTGATATGATGATACTGAATGGTGAACGCCAATGGAATAGAGAGTATGCTGATGCTGAATGGCAGTGGTATTTATCAGGCGACTGTAATATAAGCAAGCTAGGAGAAATATACGGTAAAATACCTCCTATATGGAAACGTATGGCAGATGAAGACGGTAACGTTAACTCTAACTATGGTTGGCAGTGGCAAAGAAATCATCAGTTAGACAATATTGTGGCTATGCTCGAATCAAATCCTGATACCCGACAAGCGGCTATTAGCATATATGATGCTAAAGAAATAGACGACGGATGCTATCAAAATGATACACCGTGCACTTATGCCGTTCAGTTTACAATACTAAACAATAAGCTAAATATGGCTGTAGTTATGAGATCAAACGATCTATGGTTTGGCTTCTGTAACGATCAGTACTGTTTTGCTAGCCTGCAGATGTTAGTTGCGTATGAACTCGGTATTGAATGTGGCGAGTATTACCATTACGCACATAATTTACACTTATATAATAACAAACTATGAAAAATATATTAACAATAGCATTTATGCTCGTATGTGCTACGATAAGCGCACAAGACACTTTATGTGTTATGATAACTCTTGATGAAATTATTGATTTTGATTTTGAAACTAGCGAGGTTTTAGCTAGAAAACCGGCATCAGACGTTACCTCGCTTAGAGTTGACTCTGGCGAAGTAATGTGCCTTCATCTTTACGACGATAAAAGAAGGTTTAGAGATGTGACTGTGTTCTATGATGACGGCGATCACACCCATGATGTCTTTGAAAGCAAAGATGATGTGTACTTTTCTCCATTAGGGTTTGGCATGAGTATAGAGATAGGTAAGGCTAAAAAAAGAAAAAAGCAATGACTTATTGCATATACCATATACCAGGTAAAAAGATTGGTGTAACAAATAACTTAGAAGACAGAGTAACACGACAACAAGGATACGCAGAAGATGAATATGAAATATTAGATATGTCTGATGACATTAGTTACATCTCTCATAGGGAGATCGAACTACAAAAACAATTTGGTTACAGAGTAGATCAGAGACTTTATAAAGATTTAAAACCTAAAAACGAACAATTAAACCATATGAAAATAAACGTAACAGAACAAACAACAACTTTCCCTTGCCCAGTCAATAAGCTTAAAGGTAGGCTAATGGATGAATTAGGCATGAGCTGGGAGACAGAGCACGGTACATGCTGTGTTGATCCTGAATCAGTTCAATGGATCATGGATAATGTTAAACCCTCTATGTATAACAAAGATAGATGCTACGTGTATAACAAGGCGTTTGCTAGGTACTTTGATAACAACAGTTGCTGTAGAACAAATGTTGGCGCGCTAAAGATGAGCGGTCATGGATATATGCCAGATCGTTTTAATCTAATTAGAGACTGGGCTAACGAAAGAGGTTTGTATGATAAAGGCGATACAAAAACTCAATACCTAAAGCTCATGGAAGAGGCTGGGGAACTTGGTAGAGCTATACTGAAAAACGACCAAGATGAGTTTGTGGATGCTATCGGCGATATGGTTGTAGTGCTTACAAACCTAGCTAGACTAGGTGACACATCAATAGAGCACTGTATTGACGAAGCTTACAACGTTATTAGTAAGCGCACAGGTAAGATGGTTAACGGAACATTTGTAAAAGATACACTATGAGCGATAGAGAAATAATGAATGCAAAATGCGTTGGTGAAAGAAAGTTAGTTACATTCCGTGACCCAGTGGTTGAACGCGTGTGCGATAAGTTTATACAGAGGTCTGATCTAGGCTTTGAAAAGTATGGTAGAACGCTACACAGCGAACGCACCGGTAAGCATAAAGACTTAGCAGGTTATCTAAACGATATACAAGAAGAGCTTATGGATGCAATACTCTATATCCAAGCGGCACGTGAAGAACTAGATGAGCATGGGACGTAAAACAACTCAGAAAACAAAGAGTAGAAAACGAGGTCCAGTGAGGTCTAAGAAGGTGGTGTATGACGGCATCACCTTCGCCTCTGGCCTTGAGCGATATATGTGGCAAGCTATGAAAAAGTCTAAGATCAAAGCCACATACGAAAGCGAAAGCTTCATACTGCAAGAAGGTTTTATGTGTGATCTGTTATGTTACGAAAGACAAGGCAACGGCAAGGGTGACATGGTAAACCGAGGACAAAAGAAAATACTACCTATAAAATACACGCCTGATTTTTTTGGTGATGGTTTTATAATAGAGACAAAAGGTCGAGCTAACGAAAGTTTTCCTATGAGATGGAAAATGTTTAAAAAACTCATTAACTCTGAAAGACCTCATGTAACTTTATATAAACCCCAAAATCAAAAGGAATGTGATAAGGTGGTTGAATTAATATTAAATAAAAGAAAAAATGAAAGGATGGGAAATTAGCTTCGGGTGGTACCCTGGCATAATAGTAGGATTTAGATCTTACGAACAAGACGATAGAGTTAACCACGTGTTATACCTACCGTTTGTAGATATGTGTTTAACAATTTTAAGAGATAATCAATGAGTCAAATAAGTAGAGATATATTATCAGATATTACAGTGCATATGAAATATGCTAAGTATATACCTGAACTTAACAGGAGGGAAACGTGGCACGAGCTTGTCACTAGGAATAAGGAGATGCATATTAAGAAATATCCCGACTTAGAAGGCGAAATAAATGAAGCATATGAATTTGTATATGATAAAAAGGTTTTACCATCAATGCGTTCACTCCAGTTCAGTGGCAAGCCTATTGAAATCTCTCCAAACCGTTTGTATAATTGCAGTTATCTACCCATTGATCACATTGACAGCTTTAGTGAGACTATGTTCTTACTGCTGTCAGGCTGTGGGGTGGGTTATTCTGTCCAGCAACACCACGTTGGAAGATTACCTCATGTCATTAGACCCTTTGACAAGAGACACAGACGATTTGTTATAGGTGACAGCATAGAAGGTTGGGCTGATGCGGTCAAAGTTTTAATTGAATCTTACCTTGGTGGTAGACGATGTTCCAGTTTAAAGTTTGATTACTCAGATATAAGACCTAAGGGAGCTAGATTAGTAACATCAGGTGGTAAAGCACCTGGACCACAACCATTAAAAGAATGTTTAGTAAAAGTAAAAGGTATATTAGATGCTAAAGAAGATGGATCGCAGCTCACGTCTCTGGAAGTACACGACATTATTTGTCATATCGCTGATGCCGTTCTCGCTGGTGGTATTAGGCGCGCTGCACTTATATCGTTATTTAGCGCTACGGATGAAGAGATGATCTCGTGTAAGTCTGGTAATTGGTGGGAGCTAAACCCTCAGCGTGGTAGAGCTAACAACTCTGCCGTGCTTATGAGGCATAAAGTAACTAAAGAGTTTTTTATGGATTTGTGGAAACGCGTAGAAGCGTCAGGTGCTGGTGAACCAGGTATATACCTTAATAATGATAAAGACTGGGGCACTAACCCTTGTTGTGAGATAGCTCTTAGAGCTTATCAGTTCTGTAACCTATGTGAGGTTAACGTTTCTGATATAGCTGATCAAGAAGATCTCAACATAAGGGTTGAAACAGCTGCTTTTATAGGTACGTTACAAGCTGGATATACTGACTTCCACTATCTACGTGAGATATGGAAAGACACAACTGAAAAAGATGCTTTAATTGGCGTGTCAATGACGGGTATAGGTTCTAACAAAGTTATGAACTTAGATATGGTTCAAGCTGCTAATATTGTTAAACGTGAAAACCTTAGGGTTTCTAAGCTCATAGGTATTAACAAAGCTGCACGTACAACATGCGTTAAGCCTGCAGGGACGACATCTCTGGTACTAGGAACATCTTCGGGTATTCATGCTTGGCATAACAAATACTATGTCCGTAGATTGCGCGTAGGGAAGAACGAGGCTATATACAGTTACTTATCTAAGAATCATCCTGAGCTTGTTGAAGATGAATTTTTCAGAGCTCATGATACAGCTGTAATAAGTGTTCCACAAGCTGCTCCTAGAGGTTGTATTGTAAGAACTGAGTCTGCGTTTGATTTACTTGAAAGAGTTAAAAAAGTTTCAACAGACTGGGTTGCGCCAGGCCATAGAACAGGGTCTAACACTCACAATGTTTCCGCTACTGTTAGTTTGAAAGAAAACGAATGGGACAAAGCTGGAGAGTGGATGTGGACAAACAGGCATTCGTATAATGGTTTGTCTGTTCTACCTTACAACGGTGGTACATATACTCAAGCTCCGTTTGAAGATATAACTAAGGCTAAGTTCGATGAAATGGTTAAGTCTCTAAACAATGTTGATTTATCAAACATTATAGAAACAGATGACAACACGGATCTTTCTGGTGAACTAGCTTGCTCAGGCGGATCGTGTGAGGTTACATAAACCGTAGCCACTTAAAACAAAGAAGGGGATAGCCATTGCGGTTATCCCCTTTTTTTATATAGTGTCGTGTTACTCTAGTATAACACTGTTAGTGTACCGTTAAACTCAAACACACTTGTGTTTACAGCGCTGTGAGCTGTTATTGTGTATACATAAACACCTGTAGCTACGTTAGCTTCCCATGCGTCTATATTTGATGCGCTTATCCAAACTAACCCACCCCACCTGTTATATACTCTCACTTCCCACTGATCCCAACAAGCTCCGTTAGCAATTACTTGCCATGTGTCATTCCAACCATCGTCGTTAGGTGTGACAACATTTGGAGCATATATGGAAGTTTCGTCACATGGGTTCGACGTACCGCATTCCTCTCCTGTTTCGCAGTCAATGTAAACAGTGCTAGTAACAAACTCTGTTATAGTGTCAGTAATATAAACGTAGTTATCTACTATAACATCAACGTACTCAGTTTCCACTAGTGTAATGGTATCAGTTATATACTCATGTACAGTATCTGGCGGTAATTGAACATATTCAACCAACGTGTCCACTTCAGCTATATACAGTGTGTCTGTGGTATACTCTATGATAGTATCATATGACACTATCGTGTCTGTTAAGTATAAGGTGTCTGTTGTTATCCACTCAACATCTACATACACTGTGTCGGTAATGTATTCAATAATATCTACGTACTCAATAACATCTACATACACCGTATCGCAAGAAGGTGGCGCGCAGGTAATAACCGAGTTACCACTTAGGTTTATATCAGGATAGTTTTGAGTTTGATTTGCGGTATTTGGATTTACTGCCCATCCTCCTATATCTGTTATAGCAGTCTGTGATAAGTTAATTTGCCATATAGCTAACTCCATACATAGAGTATCGTTAGCAAGCATTTCAGACCAGCAATCATTTGTTAAACTACCGTAATCATAGACATTAGCGCTCCAACTGTCCCCACTTTCTAATACCTGATTTCCATAAAGAGTAGCTACTTTGAATGTCCAACCTGGATGGTTATTAGCCGTTACACAATCTAACCAATTGTAATCTAATCCTGGTGAGTGTAGTCCTAAAACTATATGACTAACAGTTGCGTTGTTGTTTACGTGTGGGTTGGAGCTATTATCGCAGGTGTTACCTTCATCTGTAAATTCATTACAGCCACAGTTTTCACTGTTAATCGCCTCAATAACAACATCCCCTGACGCAGCATCCCAGCTACTTATAACAACATCACACTGGCTGTGCATATTGTTATTTAACACAAAAATACTATATAAGATCCATAGTATACCAAGTAAATTTAATCGCATGCTCCGTAGTTTGATAAAAACACTTGTAGATCGCTAACGCCAACCACTCCGTCTTCATCAAAGTCTCCTTGACAAACAGGTTGAACGCAAGATGCGTAGTTAGGGTGTTCTGTTAGTAGTGGGTATACAAACCCATCTCCGTTTAAAGCAAAAGCTGTACCTATGTCTGCGCAGAATATTATAGTATATCCTCCTGCAGGTAAACCAAAAGTGTGATCTTCTCCATCACAATCTACATATTCAAAATTCGTCCACTTTGTAGCACCTACCGAGGTGAATACGTGTTGGTTACACTGGCTGAATAAACCAGTAAAAGTCATTGATAGTATTAGTGTTAATATGTACCTCATGTGATATCCTTAGATTCTATTAAAGTGTATGTAAAATTATTACTCCAGATAAGTCTAGCTTTTCTCATTATCTTCATAAATTTAGTCCAATCATCATTTGCAGCTATGACCTGGCAACCTGCTGACCACTTATTTATCTGTGTAGACTTTTTACCAGCATACTTAGTTGCCCTATGTATATTAATACCAAACAAACCTGTATCTGTTTTAACTAGATCATATTTACCATCTTTGTTGTTATCGCGGTAAACAGTCACTGGTTTCTGTTGCCCTAAAGCTTCGTACCTGTTCTGGTGTTTGCGCATCTTATGTGAGCCTCGGTATTGTCCGGGTTTTAATATAGCTACACCTTTTTTATTTAGCACGTTTTCAACCCAGTGAGTTCCTGGATCTGTAGTACAAGCAAACTCGTGATACTTCCACTCGTTGTTTTCTTTATAGGAAACAGTTATAACGTCATCAAACTTATTTGTAACCTTGTTTGCTGTTTCAGAATTTCTTACACCTATTATGTTTACGTTCCAGTCACTTTCCTCAAAGTACTTATAACCTTTAGCCTCAACAGTTGTTTTTATTTGTTCTCTTGTATACATTATTTTATAATTATAGATACTGGGAAGCCCCCACTTAAATCTAAAAACAAACCTAAAGAGCTGTTATCAAACCCAAGCTCATGATCTAGTAATAACGAAACCCCAGAAGGTATAGACACATCTTTTATAATATAAGACTTATTAGTGCCGTCGCCTAGATACAACCCAACGACAGCGGTGGTAGAAGCATGCTCGTTACATATGCTAATAGACTTTATAGCTCCTCTAGATTTATCAATTTCTATAAGAGCTTGGGCGTCTTGAGTTGCATCTTGATGGAATACACCATAACTTCTTTCTGTAATTGCCATGTTAATCTACTAAATTTATTTTTCCTATACTAGCTGTTGCTACGCTGTTAACTTTACCAATGTTTGCTGCAAGAACTCCATTAACATTATGACCAAACCCACTTACTGGGACAGTTATGTCTAAGTATGGTTTTTTGTTGCCAGCTTGCTCTATGAAATGCAAACCTACGTTGTTAGCCAAAGCTCCACCTCCAAAACCAGAGTCTACTGGGTCGGCTTTTAAATAGTCATATGTGTAATCAACCACGCACATAACTATGTAGTCGTTGTTATTTATAACGTTCTCAGCGGTGCTACCAAGAGGTATTGTGTTGTAGCTACTTGTGGACCAACTAGCGGGGTTAATAGCTGGCGCTGAGGAATACGCGTCAGCCCCTGTCATGGCATCCGTACCATTCCAGTTTACTATCGCGTCATAATTATCAGAGTCTAAATCATCTGTGCTGTCATGACCAAAGGCATCTGATCTCATTACGACTATACCGCCACCTGCGCCAGCACTTGAGTACCCACCAAGATTTAACGATACAGCGGAACAGTTTGTTACAGACGACACGTTAAAAGCAAAGAAAGATCTAGCAAACCTATAAGTTAAACCTCCACCCCTACCGCTAATTGATGCCGCTCGAACAGCGTATAGATTACTTGAAGAACTAGCAGAAACGCTTCCTGTTGTAGCGTGTCTGGCCGCGGTATAAGTGCTGCCGCTTGCTGATATTGTCCCGTCAGTAGAGTCTGCGTATATAAATGGCATTAAAACTGTTTCTTTGGTAGGTAATACACTTCGTTACTAAAGTATGTATTATCGACAGGTTCAACATCAATGGCCTGATAAGTTACACCTTCGGTGTAGAGAGTATCATCGGTATCTGTAAAATTATTCCACCAAGTTGCTTTGGCTCCTGATTTAGCTAAGCTTGGTAACTCTTTAGTAAACTCATGTACATTGACATCACCCCAGGTGTCGTAAAATATGCCATCATATGTTGATAAAGAATCTTTAATTTCATACCAATCACCTTCTACTATAATGACGTTTGGTTTATCTTCAGCCCAAGCTTTAGCTTTTTCTATAACTTGCGGGTGATTCTCAACTATAGTGTGAGAAGATATAGAGTTTGCTTGGATATACCCAGCGGATATACCCATGCCGAAACCGATCTCTAATATATCTCCACCACCCTCGCAAACGTAGTCAGCAGAGGCTTTCATTATCGAGTCTTCCCAGTCCATCATCACTTGACACTCCACCCCGACTTCGTCTATATAGTAGATTTTACTGGTGTTAAATGTTAAAGTCTTGTTTGTATAAGTCATTACGTTGTTACTTCTACAAACGTATTGTCTGGGTTGAAGAATATGCGCTTCCCGTCGTCATCAAGACAATAGCCAATTACTCTAGCTATTTCGTCGTTTCCTGTTGGATGGTTATCTACGGCTATACCATCAGAAGCAGTACCTAACCAAAGCACGTCCCCAGCATCGCCTGTTGAGTCGGTATATAAACAAACAGCACCACGTATACACATCCCCACGTCACTAGCCGTTCCGCCACCAAGCGCTATACCCAACATACCAGTAGAACTCGCGGCCGCGTTAGCGTTAGTAATAACCCAGTTAGTTCCATTGTAATAGTATATTACACCTGCGGCAACCGTCCCACCTCCAAAGTAAACGACTTCAGCGCCCATACCTATGTCACCAGCTGTGGCTCCACTAACCTCATGCTCTATGCTAGCAATGGCTTTTATAAGTGAGTAAAATTTTGACATTCTATTATATTAAATTAAATTGTTATTAAGTTGGATATTCTACAGTAGTGCTTCCAGCTGCGGCAGCTATCATAACTACTTGAACGTTATTAGTTGGTATTTTTCCAAACATTATTTTTATAGTAGCCGCGTCGTACCTCTCCACATCTGCGTGTATTTGATTGCTGATAGGGGTCCCAGAGTTCAACTCATAAAGTTGTGTTATTATCCCTCCACTACCTAAACCGTGTGTTATTTCTACGGTTTTAGTAGTTGCGTTAATTGACCCGACAGCTATAACGGCTGTAGATGATGGTAGTTGAGTGTCGTCGTCCCAAGGGACATTAACAACTAAATTATCGCCATTTGCAGCAGCCTGAACTTGATACGTTCTGTTAGAAGTGGTGGTAAGACTCTCCGCTACTGTAGATTGAGTAGTAGCGGGAACGTTTACATCAAACTCAAGCGTGTTTAGTGTTATTCCCGTACCCGCTGTGTATTGCGTGTTTGTGTAGTTAGCTGCGTTAATAACAACACTTGCGCCACTCTGGCTTTGACTCCAGTCATATAGCAAGTGAGTCGTAGCGGTACTAGTATCATCTACAGCTTGCGACCAACCCCATCGATTTTCGCTCTCATTCCAAATCCATTGTACGTTTGTATAGTTGCCTCTTTCAATTTCTATACCAGCGTTTTGTGATGCGTTTCCAGCCTCATCACTGTTTAACTCGATTATACTGTCGCCAATTGCAACAGTGTTTGAGTTAACCGTTGTTGTCGTTCCAGAAACTGTTAAATCACCAGCTATAGCAACCGCCCCTGCAAATGTAGCTTTTTTATCCTCATCTATGGTAAGAGCTACAGCAGCACCATTTTGTTCATTTCCAGTCCCTGAATCTCCTTTAGCTACGTAGAATTCTATATTACCACCAGCTCCAGCACCCGTACCAGCCCCACCGATAAGTCTAAGTACTCCACCAGGGTCATTAACAGAAGCCCCACCATCCGTTTGATTACCTCCCCTTATTACTAACATGTCTCCGGTTTCACCGTTGGTATTATTAGAGACTGGTTGTATGACGCCATTGATATACATGTTACTAAACCCAAGCGCGCTCGTTCCAAGATCTAACCCATTAGTAACCGCAGGGTAAAGGGCGTTAGCATTGAGAACTAGCTCTTCAGCATTATCGATTGCGAAATTGATTTCATTGTCGTCATCAAAACTTATATAAGCATCACTAGAACCGTGCCCAATTTTCAAAGCCGCATTATATATGCTTGTTATAGTGGTTTGTTCGGGTGTGATATATACGTCATCATCACCAACGCTTATACCGTTGCCACCAATTACGTTCAATGTAGGGTCTACAGTAGATGTCCCAGTTTGAGTCATACCAGTACCGGCCGTAACACTTTCTACGGTTCCAGTATTGCCAGTGTAATCATCTGTGGATGCAAAAGCCATACTACCTAAAGTGTTGTACGAGATATCTGTTGTGCCATCGGTCCATCTCAAAAACTTCGTACCAACACCTGGGGAGCTTGCCTCTAATACTGTTTGTACTTGGAGAGCCCCGGAAGTGTGTACAACAGAGCCTAGGCCACCACCTAGATCTACGTCAACTTCTTCAGCGGCATCACCATCTTTAATTACTAAACCTGGATTTAAACTTGATGTGCCGCCGGCTTCAGCTGACTGTACATTAATAGTTAATTTACCTCCAGGCCCAGTTGTTGCAGATGTGTTTGCCTCAGCTAGTATCTCCGCGTACTGGACAATATTAGTGTTGCTAGCGGTTTCTCCTTCAAACGCAATTCTACCTAAATCCTCGCCGTCTCCAGGGGTTACGTCTTTTCTAAAAAGTATCTCAGGTTGATTACCAGCTGTGGTGTTAGTTGAGATCAACTCTATAGCAGGTTTGTCTGCAGCTGTACTGTTTTGTAAAGTAACTACACCTCCAGTATAAGAGAAGTTAGTGTCATGTAGTATACCGCTAGTTGTATTACCTGTTAAAACCGCATTTGCAGTTAAAGTACTTCGCCCAGTACCTCCATTTTCCACCGCTAGATCAGCACCATTCCAGTCGCTATTGTTAATAGCTAGGGTTCCAGTTAAAGCAATATCACCAACGCTTGTAATATCCCCCGCGCCATTAGCGTCATCTGTAGAGACTAAAACCAATCCATTAATAGCGGAGCCGCTAGCGTGAACATTAGTTAAAGAACCTACACCAGCACTGATGTAGGTTTTTATTTGCTCCATAGTGCCGTACTTAACAACATCATTACTTTCGCTATCATCGCCAAATAAGAAGAAATCATCATCTGTTAAAGTAACACCTGTGCCATCCGCTGCGGATTTAACTACGTTGGTAGCTGTTATATAATCTATTACAAAGTCGTTAGTAGATAGCGATATACCCGCTCCAGCCCCATAGACGACATCACCAACACCCATGTTTATCCAAGCAAGACTGCCTTCTCCATTGAGTTTACCCCAGTAATACATGGAAAAGGTGTCAGTGTCATAGTAAATTTGACCTTCAACAGGCAAGCCAGGCGATTCACTCACTGGGTGTATAACCGCGTCCTGAATTTGATTTTGTTTCAGGCTTATATTGCTATAAAAATTAGCCATAATTATTTGTTTTTTTATTAATTTCTTAGTTTACATACGCTGTACCCTGCAGACTTGCAGCGCTTCCAGCGGAGGTAAATGATATTGTTAATTGATTAATTGATACGTAAGCAAGTGTAAATGTCTCTATTTTCACTGGAGGAGTACTATTGTCAAAGACTGTTACGCTAGGGTATTTATTTAAGTTGTGATTAACAGTCCATGTACTAGCCGCACCCGGCGTAACTTGATCGTGTATATAAGTGGCATCATCACCTTGTATTTTCCAATTAGCCGATACACCCCAAGCTCCACCACCTGAAGTGCTATTCCCCATATCAGAGCTATTATATATGTACGTCCTGTCGTCGTTTTTGACTACGGCAACATACCCTTCGACTCGCAGAGACAGAGGTAACGCTGTTCTAGCTGTGATATCAGCAAATATACCCATACCTTTAACTTGATTTTCTTCAAGTATAATTATAGGTTCGCTAGCGTTGTTGCACTTTATGTAGTCGGGTAGTCCTAAAGGCATGTGTTAAAATATAAGCTGAAGTTGATCCTGTTGAGCTGTGCTGTACGCACCTGTTATTCTAGACCTGTAAAAATAATAATTCACTGTTTGGCCATAGCTATTTGTGACCGTGTGAGTAACTGGGTTTGAAAAAGCACCTAAGACATTTGTACCTGGTTGTAAATCTATTCTTGCTAAAGTGCCCCAACTTTGAGGGTATATAATCCATGTGTAGTTGCTAACGTTAGCCATACTCGCGTTTGCGGAAAAAACCTGTGTAGCTGTGTCATTACTTTTATTACTTAAGGCATCAACGGCAGTTGCTAGATTAGTAAACAACGTTGTTGCCTCCGCGTTATCAGCAATGACGTCTGTGGTACTCGCTGCATACGCTCCAAACTTAACTCTATCTTTAACAGTTATAATCACGTCAGAGCTGTCTTCTATATTTACGTTACTGCCACCGTCTTCGTCAATTGCTGAAACATCAAACTGGTATCTATCACCGCTAGACACGTTGCCAACCGCAACATCTGTTACCTCATAATAGTCAGGTGTACCCACATCTATAGTAAGGTTAGTTTGGTTTGAGCTAGCTAAACCTGTTTGTAATTCTGTATACGAACCTGCTCCAGGTGTTTTAACTCTAAACTTAACAGAGTTAGCTTGTAACTGATCAGGCGCACCTATAGTATAAGATATTTCATCTATCTTCCACTTTCGACCAACCTCAATAGTTCTGTCGCTAGTGCTGCTATTTGAGGCAATCGGGCTACCACTGCTATAGCTCCCGCTAGTGTCTACTTTCCAAAGCTTAACGCTACTTAAGTTTATACTACTTACGTTATATGGATTTAATATTAGCTCAAATACATCTGTAAAAGTAGTTCCAGAAGGAATTGGCGAAACCATGTGATTAAAAGCCGCGTCATCGTTTGTTATGTTAATAGCGTTGTCTGTTAACTCATCGCCACTACCATCACCTCCAACAACATTGCTTTTTACAATCTTACCATCGGTGTCTAGACCTAGATTACTGCCACTAGCTATTGTACCTGAAGATATATTTTCTAAGTAAACATCGCTACGGAACCGGGCTATTAAATCGAATATATGTTGACCTATCCATTTGATCATTTTACAATTCTCTTAATTACAGTTCGGTTGTTCCAAATAATACGCAATGTGTACGTCCCTGGGGTCCATAGAGATGCGTCTATCGCGTTTGTATTTATTTCTGATATGATAAGACGTCCTGCAGAATCGAACACGTCTAGATCAACGTTTTTATTTATGTTAAGTACGTCACCAACTGGGTTAGGGTACACTACTAAATCATCTCCAGCTAGTATAGCTTCTATACCCGTAGCGGAGCAGTAGTCAAAAGTCTCTTGACATGTGTTATCCCACCCCTCTTCACAACAGTATGGGTCAGCCTGAATCAACCAAGCGAAGCACATATCGTTGAGCCAATACCCATCGCCATATGGCTCACCTAAACCAGTGACGCAACCTATAGCTTCATATAAGCAAGACTCTGGGTCTGGTATATTAACTAAGGCTTCGTAGTTGTACGCTTGAAGATCGGCACACCCTTCCACGATTTCAATACACGAGCCGTTGTCAGCAGTAGCCAGCGGATCATAATTAAAGGCAGAGCTATCAGTACAACCGTCAATGTAAGGAATACAGCTACCGTTGTCCGTGTTAGCTTCTGGGTTATAGTTATACTGTGTGGCATCTGTACATCCGAATATTAGTGGTTCACAGTCAGCTGGATCTGTAGCTAACTCATTATAATTAAAAGCGGTTTGATCCATGCAGCCAACTATCTCTAGTTCATCACACACACCGTCATTATCTATGTCACTGTTACACAAGTTGTCACAGTCGTAATATTCTATAGGGTAGACACACCCGTGGTCTACGTTTGCTATACTGTCAAAGTTGCAAGCCTCAGCGTCGACGCAACCTAGTACAGGTGATATACAATAGTCTGAACATGTGGGTACAGCGCTATAAA
>Ga0115546_1001549_pt1 | contig 14184 bp, 17 predicted proteins | sample COGITO_mtgs_1004_FD_87186 | JGI IMG/M metagenome (GOLD analysis project Ga0115546, IMG submission 87186) | Pelagic marine microbial communities from North Sea - COGITO_mtgs_100413 | ecosystem: Environmental > Aquatic > Marine > Epipelagic | place: Germany:Helgoland, sampling site Kabeltonne...
ATCTGTTTTCTATGCCCCAGTGCCCTCGACTGGCTCCAGCAAAGCGCTCGATGCCGCCGTCTAAGCTCGTCAGATAGTAGCGTCTTTCAATCGTGGTCGGCTGGCCCTCAATATGCCGCTCTGGTCTACGGCCCCGACTATTGCGAAATCGGGCCATAAGGCTGAAAGCATTACTATGAGTAGGTTGTAGCCCTCAAAATTAGACGTTGCCAGAAAAAGTACTAACTAACAGACATTGCGGCTATCGGGTAGTACATTTATTCTTTGCCATATTTTGCTGTCGCAGAGAACCCCCGATACTCCGTATACTTTAGAAAAGTAGAAGGCTAGGTTCGGAAAATACACACTCTAATCAGCAAGCTGTTTGAGCGCACTTTGAGCGACTGTTTCAGCGCGGGCTGAGGTGACCTTTTGATATCTCAGGGTGGTCATAATCGACTCGTGACCCATCAAAGCTCTCAGCTCTTCAATGCCCATCAGGCCGACTCTTTCGGTGGCAAACGTATGGCGCAAGTCGTGTAGCCGAGTGCCTTCTAGCTCAGGGATACCTGCAATCAACCGCCGCCAGTTCTGGTGAACCGTACGGTAGCTCAGTCGGCTGATGTTGCCCGCTATCGGTTGCTGTGCGGTGAATAAAGCAGGGCAACGAGGATGCCGGTCGCGTCTTATATAGGTATTGAGCAACTGGGCCGCGTCATCGCTATAAAAGCACCAGCGCTGTTTGTTACCTTTGCCAATGACTTGAAACTTCTGCTGTTCTAGATTTACTGCGTCAAGATCGAGCGCTAACAACTCTGAGATTCGTGCGCCGCTACGATGCAACAATCTGACAATGGTATGGGTGCGACAGTCTGTTTCAACCGCTCGATACATCCGCCTAATCTGGTCTGCTGTAAGGTAGCGAATCACCTTGTCAGTGCTGTGTTCACCCTTCTCTACGTCTGGCTTGCGGCGCTTCAGTTTGGCAATCGGGTTTGCCTTGATGTGCTGTTGTTCTACCGCGTAGTTGAACAGTGCTTGGATGATGGCTTGATGTCGATGATGCGTTGTATAGGCCAAGTGCGAGAGACTATCGAGGTACTCTATGAGAGGGGGGCGATCGCAGATCTCTATCGGCCAGCTACCGTACTGGGCCAGCAGGGGCATCAGCGTATGCTCATAAGACTTCACTGTCTTTTGGGCGAGTCCTGGTCGGTCTAAAAACTGGGTGGCTACCATCGCTAACGGTATCGACATAGTGAGTAAGAATGGTAAACGCCAGTGAAAAAGACTCGCCTTTACTCTATCGTCTAAGGTGATAGTTACTTCGCTAGTTACAGCAAGCCTTTGAAATCATCAAACGTCCCAAAGCCTGGAGAATCGCTGGCTGCCTATGTCAACCGGCTGCGCTTAGCACTCGGGATGAGTCAGCAGGCCGTGGCCCAGAAGTCCGGCATCCACGCCCAGAGCATCGGCAAGCTTGAGCGCGGCCATACTACCGTGCTCAAGCAGAAGACACAGCGTGGGCTGGCCTATGCCCTCGATATTCCCGAGGCTCATTTGGAAGCGGCGGCTAAAGGGATCTCGGTTGAGGAGACTGGCGCGCTGAAGTTTTGCCCGCAGTGCTGGACACCCGGCAGTGCCCCTCATCCAATTTGGTTGCATATACATGCTTCTTACTGCTTTCGCTGTGGCACCGGTCTCCGTCATCGCTGTGTTCAGTGCGATGCGCCCATCACGTCTTTGAAGCATCGCTTCTGCCCTTTCTGCGGCACCGCCTACAAAGCATCCGATAAAAAGGACTAAAGCACTGGCTTTGAAGAAGCTGCCGACCGACATCATTCATTTTGGCAGGGCCGTACCCCGCTTTAGCTGACTGAAGTAGGCACGACTTTTCAAATCTTTGCCGGTTTAGAGGGGCGGCACGACTAGGTGAGACTCGACATGAATTTATTTGGACTTGACTAAACATGAGACTACGAACTGATTGCCAATCAAGAAAGCTTGATGCTGTCTAGCAGATGTTTGGTAAGTATCAAGGAAAGCCATGAAAATCACGATTACATTCAATACTTTGACCACTCTGCTGATACTTATAGCTCTATTTATCTAGAAGTAGGAGGGGAGGGGACAGGGGAGGGGACAGCCAGGAGTGGTTGACTTCTGCTATCGCTCACGATCCTCTGTGTATCCGCATCCTAGCCTTTTGTGTATCCGCATCCTAGCCTTTTGTGTATCGTCTCGTTGTTACTTATTTACTCAAGATAAGTACGACTGTAGCTGATTCTCCCAGCAAAAATACAGAGCACCCGTTAAGTCCTTATCTATTGGCTGATGAGAGCTATAAGCATTCGACTTCTTAACGTGGTCGGTAATTGCTCCTCCAATAGTAATAGCCCTACTCCCTTTGAGTTGTTTGGTAAGCTCTATTAGCCAATAGCTATCCGTAGTAATATCAGACACTTTTGTTTGGTACTTCAGAATCTCTGGCACCAATTCTGTGGGGCTAATCCCGCGAGGCAGCGCCTTGACATGAATGATGGGAGTATAGTCAATCTGCATTGATTCTTGCCATAGTTTTTGCCATGCCCGATGAGATAGATATTTTTTGCCAGAAAAATATGACGCGGGGATCATTAATAAACAATGAAAATGAGGATGTGACAATCTATCTTGTCCTCTAGTCACCTCTGTTGACCTAACCCATCCACGAACGCACCATGCCTTGCGTCTTGTCATACGCCTGTAGCCTTTATTCATGCAGTCTATGTTCTTACGCAGCTCCTCAATTGGACAGTTCCTCACAGTTAGGGTTAGAAATAGCCAACGATCCGTTGGAAAATTCTCAACGAGGGCTGGCAGACCTTGGTATGCTCGGGCCTTCCACTGAAGAGAGCGCCGCCATTGGCATATAGGACAATGACGAACGCGGCAGAAGTTCGCCTGAGATAGCTTTGCTTCTCCTTCGAGTAGCTGAAACTTCAGAACTTCAGCACAACGTCTAATCCTCTCCGCGTAGCGCTTGTATTCGCTACCCTCATAGCTTTCTGCTATCGTCAGGCTGGCGAGCTTATGTCTTTCCCATACCTGGTTACTCTTGGACAGATGTTTTAAATCGGTCAATATCAGTTTATTCCTTAATCTATAGTGCTGCTTCAAGCCTTTTCAGTTTCGTGATGCTCCACTCTGGGTAGGGTTCAAAAATGCCCGATTTAGGATAGCACTCTCAGCACAGAATAGACCGTCGTTCAGGCGACTTCGCCTTTGTCTAGAATTGGAGAAATTTTGGTCGTTAGGGTTGAAACTCTTTACTGACGGCAGTTTTAGCTTTAAGCATTTATACTCATCAAGAATTTGCGTCTAGGCTCAGCGATGCCTGAAGTCATTAAAAACTCGTCAGGAAAGCCTGAAGAGATTAGCTTAACGACCAAAATTTCTCGGCTTCTATGCATAGGCGTGATCGAGCAAGAACCTCACCATCAGGCCGAAACTAGATTGATATCTTCAGAGGCCACGAGGGCGATCGCATACTGAAGGCAAGCGCGTATGTCTTCTGTTTGTAGCTCACTGTAGTAGTCGCGGATGATGTCCGAGAACGATAGCTCTTCGTTGAGCAGCTCAAGCACATTCTGAACAGGAATACGCGTTCCAGCGACGCAGGGTTTGCCAAAGTGAACCTGTGGGTCAACCACTATTCTATCCATGTCAAGAGGCTCTCAAGCGATAGCCTCTATTCTAGGGCATGTCCTTTATTCAAAGACTGAAGACCGCTAAATTAACACCCCTTTTTTTGATGGATCTGACGAACGAGATGTAGCATTGGTTGTTAATCAAGCAGCACCAGTGCCGACCGCTAAATTAACAACCGTTTTTTTGACTATAGATTTTTCCTCAAAAACCTATTCTGACAACGTTGAAGGACTGATCGGCTCAGTTGGCGTACTAGATGGCCCCACTTTCTGAATAAGTCCCATCACTGCTGGACTCAGGATTAAGCCTAGCAGCAACCCTGCGCCAATATTTATCAGGAAGCCAATTCACCTTTCCTTAATTTTGCCCTTGTTAGCAGCTAGCTCAATCTGCTGAACAATCGCACTGGCTTTCTCCTCCTCTATGTCAGAAAGTGCTGAGTACCTCTCTAGCTCATCCTTCAAAACTGATAAGTTTTGAGCACGGCTGTTCAAAGTTTGTTCGATTTCACTGATCAACTCAGTCGTTTTCCGAAGGGAATCGCTAGCCTCGTCAATTTTGGAGTCTATTGACTGCCTGGACTGCTTCAGGTCAGCAATGAGATCGTAAAGCTCTGGTGTGAGCAAGGGAATGGGTTAAGACCCCTGGCTTAGGTTAACCAGGGGTCAAAGTGAGACTACGAACTGACTGCTAATCAAGAAAGCTTGATGTTGTAGGCGTTCTGCGGTGTGTAAGCTAGCTATGGTGACTTCGACATCAGACATCCATACCACTATCCTTAGGTTTCCAGTTCTCTAAGAATGTCCGTATCTCAGGCGTTAGCGTACGATGCCGGTACTTTTTCAAACAGGCGATATTCGTATTCTGATTTATCCTGGCGACCATCCGCCGATACACGTTCATGTCGTCACGAAAGATCGCTCATTGGAAGTGAAAATAGATATCTCTGGCGCTGAGCCAGTAGAGATGCGACCGGCTAAAGATGAACGGATGAAGACGACAGCGAAGCATATCAAGCGAGCACTCAAGCTTTGCCGCGATAATTTAGAGGTACTAAGGAAGGGAGCCGAAAAATATTATGCTACACAATAAAGCAATCAGTGCTCACTACGACCGTGAGCGGCAGGCATTGGTGGTCGAGTTTGCCGATGGCTCTGCCAGTATTTGGCCAGTGCGTCTGCTAGAAATGGTCAGATATGATGGCAAGGATTGGGTGCCGGTTGAAGCGACTGAGGAGCAGCTAGAAGCAGTTAAGCTTGGTGGAGAGCATGTCTACTGGGATGAGCTTGGCCAAGACTTTCGCGTTACCGATCTCAAGGCGGGTATCTATGGCCGTGAGCCTTGGATGAATAAGTTACAGCAACAGATGGCGATCGCCTCTTAGCTGGACGACTATATCTTTGGTAGTGAAGGTGCGATCGCTTACGTTCAGCTCAAGATAAACGAACTTACATCCTCTGAGAATAGAGACGTGGCTGACTGCGCAGCAGACCAGAACTGACTTATCAGCGCTTTCTCTTCTTCTTTTTCTCGTTTGGTCGCTGCAAGCCAAAACCAGACTTGGACTGAGAAGATTTGCGTCCCTTTGAAGACAGACTTCCTTTCCCAAACTGGCTCAGTTTTGAGCCGTTGGCAGTAGGCTTTCGAGGCGCTGATGTTGCTGAACCCAATGGCGCTCTAGCATCAGCGATCGCTCTGAGGGAAGCCATCCATTCTGGTTCTTTGTGCCGCAGTTCTTCTTCAGTAAAGTCATCAGCGGTAGCAAGCCCTAGCTCTATCTGTACCTGCGCCCAGCTACCACAGACCATCTCATCCATCGGCCCTTCTTTGTATGCCTTCTCAATCACATTGACTGATTCCAAGGCTTGTAGATCGTAAGTATTCAGGTTATTTTAACGCGCAAGCCAGAGCTGTCGCGATAGCGTAGGGACATGGCCTCTACCCCTATCAAAACAACTGAATTATCAACAGCACTAGAGACAATGACCCCAGAGCTGCTGATAGAAATTATCGTGCAACAACAGCAGGCGATTGAAGAACTGCGCTCGGAGATAGGCCGGTTGAAAGGGGAGCAGCGTACGGATAGTAAAACGTCATCGAAGCCGCCGTCCACCGACTTATTGACGAAATCAGAGCATGAGGGATCTGCACCGCCTTCCACAGACACAAAGCGCAAACCAGGCGGGCAACCCGGTCATGCTGGAAAAACGCGCCAAGGCTTCAGCCGGATAGATCGCATAGAGTTATTACGTCCAGAGCGCTGCCCAAGTTGTGGCAGCGGCGCGTTTGCCCTGACACCTGTGGGTGAGGTACATCATCAAGTCGCACGGTTGGTATCGAGCCCCATCGAAATCGTTGAGTACGTTCAGCAGCAGTGTCGGTGTGTATGCGGCGAATGCGTCAAAGGCCGCTGGCCATCGGACATCGTAGCGACCCAAGATATGAGCATAGGCCTACAGTCTCTCTTAGTTTGGCTGGGCAACTACGGTCATCTGTCCTATGGCAAACAGCAAGAACTGTTGAAAGAGTTAGGCGACCTAGAGATTGGATTGGGCACGCTGCAAGCGACCAATCGCCGGGTCGCTGATGCCATCATTCGACCAGTAGATAAGCTATGGCAGTGGGCCAGACGCCAAGGTCATGTGCAAGTCGATGAAACGCCTTGGACGGTGAAGGGTATCAAGGAATGGCTTTGGGTCGCTGGGGCAGAGCAGTTCTGTCTGTTTCATGCAGCGGGGACGCGCTCGCGCGATGAACTTAAAGCGATGCTCGGCGATGCATTTGACGGCGTGCTTAGCTCCGACGATTTCAGTGTCTACAACGGCTATGAGGTCACCGCTCAACAAAAGTGTTTGGCTCATCTCAAACGGCACTTCAACCGCGTTGTTCATCTGGACTCAGGCCAGAATCAAAAAGCAGGGCGGCGCTTTCTAAGGTTGATTGACGAGGCATTTAAGCGGCATCGGCAATGGCGGGAGCACCCAGATAACGGCGACTATGCTCAGTGGGCCAGTAAGTTCAAAGCCCGCGTGAGGGGGGCTTTGAAGAAATGGACACCTAAAGTGGATGGCAAAGTGCTCACGCTTCTCAACTCGCTCAAACTTAAAGCCACGCAGTGGTGGTACTTCCTTGACCATCCTGAGATTCCGCCTGACAACAATCTCGCCGAACGACTGATTCGCTTAGCGGTCACTAAGCGTAAAGTTTGTGGGGGCTCACGCTCTATGCTCCGCTTTGAACAAACCGCTGACCTCCTTTCTGTCATTCAAACCTGCCGTCGGCAAGCTCGCTCTGCTGTTGAATTCTTCAAGCAAGCACTGAGTGCTCAGCACCATGACTGTATCGGAGCACCCTCTCTGATTCCTGTGTCTGTGACCTGAATACTTACCTTTTAGGTAACACTGGCAGCACAATTTAGACCATCGACGTCGATGATGGTCTAATCGGCTTTGCGTCATTCTCTAAGCTCTCTGGAAGCGTTCGAAACCTAGTAGCTCTAGCCAATGAGAATGAGGCTGGCCAGTCAGCAGTTCTTTAGGGCTTTTGCCCACCCGCTCAGGCACCCGAGAGCGGCAAAACCGCCGATGATTGAGAAAAAACTGCAACAAGTTTAGATAGTCGTCACCGAGGCTCCGTCGAAGGAAAAAGTAATTGCGCAAGCGAGAGTTCAAATTCTCTACCATAGAGCTAGCTCTGGGTGTTTCTTTGAGCGCGTTACCCACCGCCTCCATCAACCCATGAAACCTGCCAGATAGCTGGCTATGTAACTGGTTCCACCGTTCCCAGTAAGGATTTGATGTCTTTTGTTTGCGGTGCAGCAGACAGACATCCCTTACCGTCTGTAGCGGCAGCTCAAATTGTTCAGCGATAGCCTCTAGTTTTTGGTCGAGGACACCGGCAAAGGCCAGTAGCTGTTTGCGCTGATTCTGCAAGGCCTTTCTGAGCTTGCGAATCGTGGGATAGTACTTGCCCTCACGGTGTTGAAGTTCGGTGGCAATAAAGTCAAACAGTTCCTGTCGCCCTGCCAGAGATAGGCCAGCCAGCGCCAATACATCATGGGAGAGCCACTGCGATAGCGTTTTCACATCTATGGCACGGGCAATCAGTCCGGCTTCCCGGCGATTTGCTTGTACCTGTTGGATGATCATTTTCTGCGTCACACTGTTGGTGATGCGGGCCTTGGCAATCTGTTGTTCTATTTTGAGGCGTCGGGTGGTGGCCCATTGGGCTTGGCGAGCTAGACCACTGGCCACCTGCGAAAACTGCTGCTGGATATGAAACACATCGCCATGACAGGGAATCTCTGGCATCACCGCGCTCTGACCTGCTCTAAGACCACTACCGCCATCGGCAATTGTATAGCCTGGAGCAAACCCCTGAGCCATCGCCTCTAGGAGATACCAGACCCAAGTATCTTCGTCTCGGTGTTCCACTCCCTGCAACAAGTAGCAGTAGGTTGAGTCCGCATCGACACCTGCTAGCACGGGTTGTTTTCCCTGGAATATCTCATCGTGCAAACCCACTTCAATCTCTGACAAATCTTGAGCTTGGTTGAGCTTTGCGGCTTTGTCAGCCATGGTTCCTAGCCGATTGTGGACGGTGCCAATGCTGAGCGGCGTATCGAAGAGATCGCGCAATAGTTCCACCACGCCACGATATGAGCTGTGGCAAATTAGCACTAGACCTAGAATCAACTGGTAGAGCCATTTCTTAGTCACTGGCAGATGAAACAGAACATCGTCATCACTCGAAGACGGCGCAAACGATTCATCGAGCGCCCGCTGGGCTTTGTCACCCTGCTGATAGACAAATTTTCGGCTCACCTGATGCGTTGCAGCCAGATGGCTGACAGGCTGCGAGCGTGAAAGCACTTGAATGCCGATAGCTTGGCGAGTGTCCGGAGATAGCTTGGCGGCGACGGAAAAGGCTCGACTCATATTGGGCGATGGCGACGCCCGCTGTAAGCGATCGCGCAGGTGGAAGACGACAAGCTTTGAGACGAAACGAGCGATCTAAAGTGTCACCCCGTTTTGATCCACGTCGCTGGTTCATCTGTTCGAGGCGGTATGATGGTGGAACAGAAACGCGGCTATTCCCGTCTTCTGTAAGGCTGGACGGGTTACTTCGCAAGAAAGGCTTTGCTATCAGTGTAGATAATCTGAATTCGTCTAATCCGATCTTATCTCTTTGCTCTCTCTGCTTTCCTTTTCGTTCAGTTTGCGAAGAGAGATATGTTGAAATTGTTCAGCAACTGCCAGCCTCGGATCTAACTCCAGCGCCTTGGCATAATCAGCAGCGGCCTCTTTATATCGCCCGACTTTGTACCGCGCTATTGCTCGAAAGTAGTAGCCTTGACCCGTTTTAGCCAACAGCTTTTCTGGCTGATTGAGTACTGATAATCCCATGATTAGTTTTGGCTGAACTGCCTTGAGAGTATATCGTTCAGCTCAACTGGCTGGCGATTTCCTGCTTGACTGAAAGAATGGCGTAGCCCCTCTAGTCGTAATCACCCAAAAAAAGAGGCACTTTGTGCTGAGTCTATGAGAGGTCTGTATAGCGGGGCATCACTACGGCCCTATGCAGTCTCTCACTCATCCACACATTCAAGGCCTAAGCAATGATGTATCCAACTTTTCCTATTTCCGTTTCGCTCACCAAGATCACTCTATACAACGCCCTGAACGCGTGGCAGAACTGGTCTGATACTACATTCGACGATAAATACCGAGAGGCAATTCTTACGCTCGTAGGCGGTGTGACAACACTCGTCGGCTATCTCGTAGGCTGTGCATACTGCTGGCTTGCTCTACAGCTCACAAAGACTGTCCGCTGCTGGCTGACTGAAGCTGTACAGGCTGTTCCCGTACTCAACGGCTGGTGGGCGGCTCCGTTCGTTGAAATCAAGCCAACGCAGTATCCAGAAATCTGCTGGCAGGCGTTGGCAGAGTCTCTCCAAGGGAGAATCATCCCTGCTGTTGCTGAAGACATTCTCGACTACGAGCTGTGCTGGGCAGGCAATGCTGAACTGCCGAGATAGAAGAGCATTGGCTTCGCAATGACTGCATGAGTGTCCACTACGGCTGCTAGTCGAAAGATTAGCAGCCGCTTTGCCCTGTCTTTTGGGAGGACACGAATACTCAAAATCCGAAAACAACAACTCAGGAAAACAAATAATGTCATTAGACTTCTATCCAGCTCAGTCTGGCCGCTTTACGAATCCTTTCAACAGCCAAATAGCCACCGTCAAAGCAGATGAACCCGCAGACGATCTCAGCGATATCGTTTCGTTCAGCCAGTCCAGCGCTGCCAAACTCATTCCCTTACTGGCTTTGCCGGTAGGAGACGGTTATGGGGAAATTGCCGCTGCTGACCTATACCAGCGCTGCCATGCGGTACTGCTGAAAGACAAAAGCGCGATCGAAGAATTTACCTGCGCAGAAGATGCCTTTCTCACTCAGATTCTGGCAGAGCTTGGCGCGGGCTCTCCAACCGGCCCACAGGTTCTCAACATTGGCACGGATGCTCATACTGTCGAAGGCCTACGCCGCCGCGTCCTTCAGCTCAAAGACCTGGCGCTGCTGACAATGCAGCGCCACGGCTCTAGAGGCTACGTGCAAATGTGCTAGTTGATGGGTAGCCCGATTCCACTTTCGTGGTGAGTGCATGACGCATTCACGGCGAAACCATGCACAACGATAATAAGCAACATTTTCTCAAGAAGCTGCATAGCTTGAGCCAGAGCCGCTCGCCGCATCGGGTGTTCTCAGACTGGCTAGAGATTGCTGCCATCTCCCTGCATCAGTTGCCCTACCACAGCCAAGCGCTGAGACAAGACGTAGCCTTTGAGCGCTTGGAACAGCTTTACATGGAGCGCATCCATGCCTATAGCCAAGACGATCTGAACGTTTTTGGCGAGCTGTTAGCGCTGACGATTAGCGCTCTCGGTCATGGCCAAGGCTACCGCGATTTCCTTGGTGAGATTGCCGGAGAAGCTGAGCTGCTGAACAAAAGGGGAGGCCAGTTCTTCACGCCTTACCCCCTGTGTCGTGCGATCGCCGAGATGACGCTAGGTGATGTCTACCAGGCTGTCTGGGAGAAGGGCATCATCACCATTTGCGAACCGGCAGTGGGTTCAGGTTCATTGGTGATTGCCAGTGCAGAAGCAATAGATATGCAGGCGATTGATCCTCGCGCTCACGTTCAGTTTGACTGTACCGATATCAGCCGCGATGCCTTCAACATGGTGTACATCCAGCTTTCAGCGCTGGGCCTTCAGGCCGTCGTCCGCCACGGCAATACGCTCAGCGACGAGTACTGGGAGCATCGCCCGACGCCACAGCTACGGTTATTCGAGCAGTGGCTAGCACCCAGGCGTAAAGCGCAACAGTTAGTCCAAGCAATGCAGTCAATACTAGCGGGCACCTCTTCTGCTGAGCTTGAAGTTCGGGATTCGTCACCAGCTAGCGAAAAGTCGTCTGGCCAAACACTCTTCGATCTAGAGCCGTTTGCTGGAGAGTCTCTAACGAGGAAGCGATCAACTCAGAAGCCTGATGTCGTGCTAGATCGGCAGATGGATCTGTTCGGCTAGTGGGCTTCTTTCTTGCGTTGTAGAGCGCCATGCGCTGATGGTCTGAGAGCCTGATTCATCTCTCAGACCATCTTAAATATGAGAATAGAACAATGAACAACCTTCAGAAAATTAGTCCTTTAATCCAGAATGATTCGCAGTTAGAAACAGAGTTCACTTGCTCGATTGAGTATAGCGAATGGCTCATCAAAGCTAAGTTTCACTTTCACCTACCAGCTCGCTGCGTTCGCGTGACGGTTGCGAAAGGTAATACAGAGCGATGTGTCAACCTTCGTGCCGACCGAAGTACGACCACTGCTGATTCGTCTGTATCAGCAGGATTCAATACAGCTCATCTAACAATCTCAGATTCCCAGATTCCTTGGGCGCATAGTCTGGATTTCCAGGCGTTGCAATATGCGATCGCCGTGGCTGATTGGGTTAGCCGGTTCCTTTGCCTAACAGCAGAAAAGCCCGCTATCGAAGCTCAAAAGGCCATCGAAGCTATGTGCGCTGAACTAGGCCGTCGATTGGCTGAAGGCAACAGTCCCTCCTCCCAATATTTGTAAAGTTAATCAACTGTTGCCCTTAGCGTCTCTTGCAGACGCTGAGGGTGATTTCTTGCCTGCGCCTGCTGCGCAGCGATCGTCTGAAGCATTTGGATAAATCCGATGGCCATAGATCAAGCAACTGCTGACTACGAACGCGAGCAAGAGAAGAGAACAACGATTCAAGATGATTGGGCCGCTTGGGACGAGCGAGAAACACCTCCACCTCCCAGTCAGTCTCTGTCACCAGCTTGCGCTCAGTGTATTAACTGGCAACCTGAACGGCAGCCGCATCTAGTTAACGGGACTACCCAGCGTAGGAAGGGATTTTGTACGACCAGAGCGGCGGCTAACTTGCCACAGATGGCGCAGAACTATGCATCCGAATGTCAGTTTTACGAAGAAGAAGTTCCGTTTTAGATCGGTTCCGTAACCTCATTCGACTAATCGAATGAGGTTATTTCTTGCTGCGCAATGAGCGACTGAAGTTAATGAGGAAAACTCATGCATTCCACTATTCAAGATATTCTTCCGCTCCTGGCACGCATTGCTAACGCTCTAGAAGCTGCGGCAGTGCCAAAGGCCCCAGAAGGCTTCTTCGATTATGGTCAGAAGCTCTTTTGCAACGTCACTAAAGGCAATGGCGACGGCTGGTATGTCCTTCAAGATGGCGTTGTGACTACGCAGCCACCCATCTTCTGTGGTAATGTCCTTAGCATCAGCTTTCCAACAGTAGAGCGTCGCAATCAGGATGTTCGTAAGTTCCATTTAGTGATGCGAGCAAACGGCAAGACAGTCACGTTTGAGTCTGGCCACGACTGTTTCTTCTCGAAGACAATTCTTGCCGCGTTTGCTGCGGTGCCGTCAGCCGTCCTAGCGGAGCGCATTCAGTTGGCAACCTATGTTAAGACGCTGAAGTCCGGCGACAAGACGCTGGCCGTCTCATTGCGAGCTGCCGATGGCACTAAGCTGCTGTCGGAGTGGACGAACGATGATGATTGGAAGGCGATTGCGACTGTTGCTATCAACAACGTGAATAAAGCGAACGACCGTAGCTAGGCTGCTGAGTTGTCTATAGGAAAGAGCCTTGTTCGATCAGTCGGATGAGGCTTTTGCTTCGCAAGGAACGCATGACTAACCTCAAACAAGGAATTATTACTGTGGTCAAACAATAATCTTCCCTTGCCCTTTTCTCTAAGCAGTTTCCAGCGGCGCAGTTTCTTTTTGCTGCGCGGTGCGCCGATGCCATGAAGTTCATTTGAGAATGACTATGGCAACACGAAAGAAGTCGAAGACCGATCACTATCAGCTTGTGATTGACCAGCTCTTAGCCCTACTAGATCAGGGCACCCTACCCTGGCAGCGTGGTTGGGCGACAACGCCGTACTGCAATGCTCATTCAGGGCACCGCTATAGTGGCATCAACCCTGTCCTCGCAGAAATCTCCGTGATGACTCGCGGCTATGATTCAACCCTATTCTTAGGCTTTGGCCAAGCGAAAGAGATGGGCTTGCAGATGACGAAAGGCAGCAAGGCAACCTGGCTTCGAGTAGGCGGCAGCGCAAAGAAAGAAGAGACTGATCCAGCAACCGGCGAAGTGAAAGAAAAGCGCTTTGGCTTCAGTAAGTGGATTAAGGTCTTCAACCTAGATTGCTTCACCGATGAAGACGCGCCTGTGAAAATCTCTGAACTTATTGAGCGCTATCGAGGCGAGCCTAATGCCGCGCCGCGTCTAGATGAGGCTGAGCGTCTAATTGCAGCGCAGCAGGCGGAGGTGACCTTCGGCGGGAATCGAGCTTGCTACGCGCCGAAGCGCGATCAGGTAAACATGCCTGTTTATGAGAGCTTCTCCAGCGCTGAGGCATACTACGCGACGTTCATCCACGAGCTGTCTCATCGCACCGGACACAAGCTCCGACTAGGCCGAGACCTCACTTCAGAGAAAGGTAGCGCTGGCTATGCATTTGAGGAGCTGATTGCGGACATGTCGGCAGCGTTCGTTTGCAGCGTGCTGGGCATCAAGCCCGATCTAGAACACCATGCGAGCTACTTGGCCAGTTGGATGCGTCTCATTGCTGACGACAAGCAGGCGTTCTTCCGAGCGTCTCATCAGGCAAAGTTGGCGGCTGACCTGCTGCTAGAGAATGCTGGACTGCTGCCTGAAGAACCTGCTACTTAAACTGTTGAGCCGCTGATGCAGGTTCTTCTGCGGAGCATCACCCCACTGGGCCTTCCTGGTGGGGTTTGCTCTTGCTGCGCAAGGAAGTTCTGAACGGGTCTCTACTTGAGGCTCACAGCAAAGGAATCATTCCTATGTCGAATAAGAAACCATTCTCGTTATCATCGCTTTCAAAGAACTTCCCACTCGATCAACCTTGCCAGCTATGGGCAGTGATTCAA
>Ga0115546_1001553_pt1 | contig 14171 bp, 10 predicted proteins | sample COGITO_mtgs_1004_FD_87186 | JGI IMG/M metagenome (GOLD analysis project Ga0115546, IMG submission 87186) | Pelagic marine microbial communities from North Sea - COGITO_mtgs_100413 | ecosystem: Environmental > Aquatic > Marine > Epipelagic | place: Germany:Helgoland, sampling site Kabeltonne...
ATTTCGGCTGGCTGAGACATAGTAGAAGGTGATATTAGTGGCTTGCAAGGTTCTGATGTACTTCTACCAGACCTTGCAGCCTTTTTCTACCTTTTTCCCGTCCCTTAAGTCAGTGCCATTGGATTAGATATAGCTAGTAGATAGACTGAGCAGATCGGGCGATCGCAATCTATCGGACACCTTTGGTAAGCGGTCGCAGCTAACCCTATAGCCCTCGATCGATTAAGTATGGCTTCACCGTCTCTCAGCGGCTACAAGCAGACTATTCTCAACGGCTTTAACAACCGATGTGGGGACAGCGCTTTCCATCAGAAATTCGCGCCTCGGTTAGTTAAGCTAGCCAATCTGAAAAAAGGTGATTTCGTTCTAGACGTTGCCACTGGAACGGGGTTAGCTGCGATCTCTGCGGCTGAAATGGTTGGAACACAGAGCCATGTATTAGGGACGGACTTTGCCATCGGAGCACTAGAGCAAGCACGTCTCAAAGCTGAGGCATCCAACCTGACAAACATAAGATTTGGGTAGTGCATTTTCGTAAAGGACAGAGAAAAAAGACGGTAAGGCTGAGCAACCTACCACTACAAAAACCTATACAGCAGCTTATTATTCTCCATCCTTTACAAAATAGGACTACCAAGATTTGAAGCAGCTGATGCAGACGACCAGATTCTTTCAACAAGTCAATTCGATGTCATTCTCTGCCCATCCGCTATTGTCTATTTCACTGATATTCCAACAGTTCTTCAGCGTTGACACAAAGGGTTGAAGGATGAGGGCACTGCGGTATTCTCTTGCTTTCAAGAAACTTCGCCTAGTGCAGGCGTGTTGTTCCGCACAACGGTAGCAGGGTACGGAGTTTCCATATCCAATCCGAACCAGCCGCTAGGGACTCCAGAACGATGTCGTCAAGCGCTTTAGGCAGCTGGGTTTAAAAGCATAGAAATAATTACTGAGCAATTTGGCTCTTACTTACATGATGGAGACAGGGCATGGGCTGGTAACGCGAACAGCGCCTTTGGACTACAAAACGCCAACTGGCCTGTAGAGAAGTATGAGGAATGCAGACAAAAATATCTATCGGCGATCACCGCAGTCTCAGAAAAAGAGGGATACTGGAATGATATGACAGCGTTCTTCGTCATAGCTCACAAATCCCTCAGCCGCCAGTCTCGTCGGTGAGTAGCTGCATCGGGCGATCGCCGCAGCGATTAAAAAAACCGACTCGTGACGTTTGAATTTACCTCGAAAGACTTCATCTAGCTCAAAGTCAGCGCCTGAGCTGTCCTATATCACATGCGCTCTAGCTTTGTAGTCAGCGGCCATGAGACTACAGCCGAGCCACTTCATGACCTCTGCTACCTGCTCAATAGGCAAACCGCAGGCGTCTTGACCATAGCTCTCAACGGATAGCTGCTGTGGTTCAGGCGGTGATAGAACGGCTTGAAGCTGCTTCCACATGACGAAGACCCTTGGCAATACGGCTTAAGGATGCCCGCTGATAGTGTGAATGCTTCGATGAGCGAACAAGCTCAGCTACCTTATGTAACCAAGGTCGTTTTAAAAGAAGCACAGTTACATAAGATGGGTTTGCTGCTACTCGGACATAGAAGAGCCCTGAGACAGCACATTAGTCGCGATCTTCGCATTTATGCAGTAAGGCAATGTGCGATGATGGAACGGTGTCGCAGGCGAACTGACAGAGGCTACAAGTGTAGGACAGCTGGGCGGAATTAGGAAGCATGGCAAACATCGTTGTTTTGACAATTGGCTCTCGTGGTGACTTTCAGCCCTATTGTGCGATCGCCAAAGGCCTTATAGAAAGAGGACATTCAGTAACCATAGCCAGCAGTCCTAACTTTGCCAGCTTCGCAGCCCGCTTGAATATTCCCTTCGCACCTGTCTCAGGAGATTTTCAAGCCTTACTAGGCTCGCCAAATGGACTTAAGCTGCTCGAAGGCAACAACGTAGAACTTATCGAAGAAAAGCTTTTATGGCAGCAAAAGCTTGATGCTTGGAAGGCTTGCCAAGCAAGCGATCTCATTGTGTTCTCCCCGATAGCCATTTGGGGATATCATATTGCTGAAGCGCTAGGGGTTCCTGGCATTTTTGCAACGCCAATTCCCTTATCGCAGACGCGAGAGTTTGCCTTTTTAAGATTTACGCATCGTACTAACCGGCTGATACCAGGACTGCGTAACCTTCTTAGCTATCGCCTGATAGGTATTTTGATCTGGCGTCGCTCTGCTAAGGTGATCAACCGGTTTCGACAAGATGTGCTGAAGCTGCCCAAGGTCTTATCTCCACTAGGCCCGAATTACCGGTATCGTTCGGGTTTGTCCATGCCAGTTATCAACTGCTACAGCGCCGCCGTTGTTCCGCCCCCTTTAGACTGGAACGACTCTTTTCATCAAGCCGGGTATTGCTTCTTAGATACAGCCGCCGATTTCGAGCCGCCGCTGGCCTTGCAAGAATTTCTTGAAGCAGGAGCTAAACCATTCTATGTTGGTTTTGGCAGCATGATTCCACGGAACCCCGAGCAGCTAGCGCAAACAATTGTCTCTGCGTTGGCGGCAACGGGGCAAAGGGCGATACTCTGCTCCGGCTGGGGCAACATCAGCAAGGCAGAGCTACCGTCTTCTATCTACCTACTTAAAGAAGTCCCTCACGCTTGGCTCTTTCCAAAAGTTGCTGCTGCTATTCACCACGGCGCTAGCGGCACGACTGCCGCGACCTTAAGAGCCGGAATTCCTTCTATTGTTGTTCCTTTCTTTGCTGACCAACCTGTTTGGGGTAAGCGGCTCGAACAACTTGGCGTTAGCCCTGCAACCCATCCTCGTATGGAGCTAACGAGCGATCGCCTTGCAGATAGTATTCGACGCATCATTGAAGACGATAGCTTCTATAAGCGAGCGCAACAGCTAAAAACACAGATAGAAGCGGAGAATGGTGTAGGTAAGGCTGTCTCCGTGATTGAGTCCTACCTTCCCGATTAGGAACGCTCAATCAATAACTGTCAACGGCACTGTCAAGTTGGCTGGATTTGACTAAGGCTAGGCTAATCAGATTAGGAAACAGCGGCCAAAGCCTGGTGATAAGTGGCATCTAGACGGTTGGATCAAGCCGTTGAGGTGACTTGGCGGCTTAGTCTAACCTATTGCAGCGTCATAACTAAAAGTTAGATTTGGAGGACTGTTGCAATAGGCGAGAGTTGAGAGAAAGCCGGGTGCAGCTTTACGCGCAAAAGATACCTCGTCACGCTCAGGTCATCAGAGGAAAGCCAATTACGCGAGGTGGTAAAGCGGCTCTCGGATAGCAGCCGAAGGGTAGCCGAAGGTTCGTCATGCTCAGATTCTATTGAAAGCAGACAGTAAGGGGCCGAGTTGGACAGACGCGCAGATAGCAGAGGCATTCGATTACCGGACAAAAACGATAGAGAACATCCGCAAGTGCTTTGTTGAGCAAGGCAGTATGACCAATCGTAAGATTGAATACCGGGTAATTCCGCCCGTTGCCGATGCTGCATTTGTCGCGCAGATGGAAGAGGTCTTGGACGCTTATAGCCAACCGTATGACCCGGCTTGTCCGATCATTTGTATGGACGAACAGCCGGCTCAACTGCACAAAGAGACGCGAATACCCATCGCTGCCGCTGCTAAGCATCCAACTCGAGCTGAGCGCGATGTCTCGCCAGGGCGTTAGCGGCAGACGCTTTGGGAAGGTTGAAACATTACGAGATGAGATTGCCGCTTGGTCGACCGACATCAACAACATTCAGCGAGGCGTCGACTGGCAGATGAAAGTTGAGGATGCTCGATGCAAGCTCATTTCTGTTTACCCTAAAATTAAGGACTGACGCTGCACTAGACTAAATAGGAAGACTAAGGCGACTGGGCCCAAACTGAGTTGAGTAGTGATCGAACTACAATAACTTAGAGAGCATCTTGCTCAAGATGCTTTCTTTTCAGAAGTGGTTGAAGCGACACAAAAGATCTACGATTCAACTAAGTTTTTGGGAAATCAGAATTTCGCGCGATCGCTCAACGAGCTTACGTTGTTTTAGATATTACTCTTATCCTTGTGGTGCTTTGTGACAGCGACGCTTGCAATACTTCTCCTAGCCAAAACAAGAACAGACGTTCACCTTGTCAGGGATAGTCTTGCATAGTTAACTCAATTATGTATACTTGAGCAAATGCTAGAACAAATTGGTGATTACTTATGTCTACAGGTATCTAAGTTACGTTCGCTTAACCCCTTATACGCAAATGGTCTTCGGTTCGAGTGAGTGCCTATAAAAATTAGGGACCTAATAGGTATGAAGCGTACTATTCTTCAGTGATGGGCTAGATCGACTGAGCAAAAGACTTTCTAGATTCTACGACTGCACAAAGCCTTTAGAACCATGACGGGATATCTGGACTTTTTCGTTCACAAATGCGAACGGACTCTACAACAATTGTCGGTATTAAGCCAGCAAACGGGACTTATCCCACCCGATTACCTTACCCAAATCATACATGAGCTATTAGTTGCTTGCGAAGAGGCACATGTCCTCTCAAAAGAACTGTCTACTCAGCAGGCCGAACTACAGGTTGCAAAAGATACCCTGCTAGCAGAACGGCAGCAGTACTTTGAGTTGTTTGACTTAGCCCCAGATGGCTATATCGTCACCGATCGCCACGGTCTGATCGAGCAAGTTAACCTGATGGCGGCAAAGCTCCTGAACCGTCGCCGGATGGTTCTTCTGGGTAACCCCTTAGCTGTTCTAATAGCACCTAAAGATCAACAACGCTTCTACAGTCTCCTCAACCGTTTGCAAAAAGGGGCCGCGCTACAAAACATTGATTTATGCCTGCAATCCTACCAAGGATCGCCCCTCTATACGAACTTCACGGTCACGGTTGTACGCGATTACCAGGATAAAATTGTTGGTTTTCGATGGTTGTTTCGGGATTTGACCTCGCAACGCCGTGCTGCCATTGTTCTAAGAGCGAGCGAACAACGATACGCCAAATTAGCAGCAGCAGTGCCGGTAGGAATTTTTCGTGCCGATGCGGCCGGACTCTATACCTACACAAATGAGCGCTGGTGTGCAATGGCCGGACTCTCATCATCAGCAGTGGTTGGGAACGACTGGAGCCAAGGGATACACCCCGATGACCTGGATCGAGTTGCCGCCGAATGGACTCAATCAACTCAGGAGGGTCGTTCCTTCCAGCTCGAATATCGCTTTCAACGGCCTAACGGAGAGGTGACTTGGGCCTATGGTCAGATTGATGCTGAACAGAATGCTGAGGGACAGGTGATCGGCTACGTAGGCACTGTTACCGATATCAGTGACCTCAAGCAAGCCCAAGAATTAGTGGCTCACAACGCTTTGCACGATCCCCTCACAGACTTGCCAAATCGCGCACTCTTGTTAGAGCGGCTTGAGCTTACGCTTAACAAAGCCAGCCGTCATGGCACCTATCAATATGCCGTCTTATTTATAGACCTAGATCGATTCAAGCTGATCAACGACAGCCTGGGGCACATAGTGGGAGACCAGCTGCTTGTCAAGATGGCACAAAATCTGAAAACACATTTGAGGGATATTGATTTAGTGGCTCGGCTCGGAGGGGACGAGTTTGTGATTCTCTTGGAAGATACTCGTGACGTAGAGATAGTAGTGCAAGTTGCCGAGCGAATTTTAGCGGATTGTCAAACACCGTTCATCATCGAGCAGCATGAAATTTTCACTACTTTAAGCATGGGTATTGTGCTGGGCACACCAAATTACTACCGAGCCTCCGATGTCATTCGTGATGCTGACATCGCTATGTATCGCGCCAAGGTACAAGGCAAAAATTCCTATCATTTTTTCGACGTGTCTATGCACACTCAGGCGCAGGCTCGTCTCGTCTTAGAAACAGAGCTGCGTAAGGCACTTGAACAAGAAGAGTTCACCGTATACTACCAGCCCATATTTGAAATTTCTGATAATCATCTGGTCGGATTTGAGGCTTTAGTACGCTGGGAGCATCCGACACGTGGCCTCATTGCACCTGATGAATTTGTTCCGGTAGCTGAAGAGATTGGGCTGATTGTGCAGATTGACCGTTGGGTGTTGGCTCATGCTTGTCAGCAAATGGTCTGTTGGCAAACCCAGTTTTCAGATTGTTTTCCTCTCACAATCAGCGTCAACCTTTCGGCCCAAGGTCTGCGCAATACCCATGTGCTCCAAGAGATTGACGGCATCATGGCTGAGACTGGAATAGGAGCCGACGCCCTTATATTAGAAATCACCGAAAGTATGTTGATTGAGGACATCGACCAAACAGTTGACTTGTTAGCTCGGTTAGCGTCCAAAAACATTCAAATCAGTATTGATGACTTCGGCACCGGATACTCATCGCTTAATTATCTCCATCGATTGCCCGTACATGCCCTCAAGATCGACAGGTCTTTTGTGAGCCAAATGCAAGCAGAAAGCGGTAATTATCAGGTCGCAAGTACGATTATTGCTTTGGGCAGTCAGCTCGGATTAAAGGTTGTAGCAGAAGGTATTGAGCTGCCAAAGCAACTTCAACAACTACAGCAGCTGGGCTGAAAACTAGGTCAGGGCTACTTATTTTCCCCACCGCTTGCTGCCGCTGAAATAGAGACCTACTTTCTTCCCGCTTATGTATAGAACACTATTGATGATGCCCTTTGAGTCGTAGCGCGATGTAGCGGAGCTGCGAAATGGCCCTGTAAGCGATCGCGGCGATGCACTACCTGGTTTTATCCAAAAGCGTGACCCGGTTTTCAACCACTTTCCAAGCCAGCGGTGCTTTTTGCCCCTCAGCTACACGACTGGGCCGAGCCAATCTATCCAGTGGAGAGAGCGATTCTCTAGTTCAAGACAGAAACGCTAATGAGGCTTGAGTTACTACCGTATCAGTGAGGAGGGGGCGTAAATCGATTAGGTTGAATTGGAGTCCTAAGCTTTCGGCATCGTTACGATAGACATCGAGCATGGTTTCTACGAGCTGAAGCGTAGACCGATGCGATCGCTCCATCATCTCCAAGACTTTGTGCTGCGCTGGGCTGACCGGGCAAACGGCTCAGCGCTAAAAGACTTAACGGTTTCAATAGCACCGAGCAAGGGCGTTTTAAGATCGTGAGTGAGAGTAGACGCAAAGTCTTCGGGCCAAAACAATCGCGCCCGTGTAGAGATAGCTGAACACCAGGGCTGTTGAAGAAAAGTACTCAGCGAAATAATGACCACAAAAATAGCCGCAATGATGCCGTATAGCGCTTGCCGCTGATTCAAACGAATTCCTCTACGCTGATTTGAGCTGTGTTTCATTGGGGCGAATTGGCTCATAGGTCTCCAAAGCCTGACGGCGGTCGATTATGGATATTCTAGGTTGCATCGTGTAGGTCACATTGTTGTTAAGCCCATTTGTGGCAACTCAAACAGACGCCGTATTTACTTTCATCTACTTTCTAAGCGCCCTCCTTCCAAACGCGCTTCTTCTATACGCTCTGATATAGGCTCTGATATAGGCTCATGTGCCCGCCTGCAACGTCTTTTCAGACGGTTGTTTCAATCGACCTATACCTGGGTTCTATATCTGGCTATATATCTGCGTTTACGAAAGTTTCAACGCTTAAATATATTTCCTTGTAGATTCTCGAAGCGTTGCGGATCGTCAAAATAGAAACTGTTAAACGGCGATCGCGCTTTTTAATGGCTCTCTTTGCTACGAAATCCTCACCGCTCGCGAAAACCTATGTTAGAAACGATTCCTCTAAAGTCACAGTCGCCCCTTCCCGATGCTGATTGCCACACGCTGACTTGCGATCAGGTTCTGCAAAAGCTGCAAACAACAGGGAAGTCAGGGCTAACGGCTCAGCAAGTAGCTGCGCAGACACAGCGCCATGGCTTAAACGAACTCACAGAGAAGGTAGGCCGTAGCCGCTGGGCTATTTTTCGCGACCAGTTTACCAATATTATGCTGGTAATGCTGATTGCGGTGGCAATGGTCTCGGCGGTGCTTGATTTTCAGGCCAGAGCGTTTCCTAAAGATGCGATCGCCATTTTTGCCATTGTTCTTCTAAACGGCATTTTAGGCTACTTACAAGAGAGTCAGGCCGAAAACGCGCTAGCGGCTCTCAAAAAGCTTTCTTCGCCCAAAGTAAGAGTTTTACGCGACGGGAAAGTCTCTGAAATTGATGCAAAGGTGCTGGTGCCGGGCGATATTATGTACCTCGAAGCTGGGGTGCAGGTTGCGGCAGATGGCCGACTAGTAGAAGCAGTGAACTTGCAGATTCAAGAGTCTGCCTTGACCGGAGAGGCCTCGGCGGCAGAGAAGCGAGCCAATATGCTCCTGCCCGAGGATGCGCCTTTAGGCGATCGCGCCAACATGGTATTTCAAGGCACCGAAGTCCTACAGGGTCGGGGCCTAGTGGTCGTAACCGCCACGGGTATGCAAACCGAGCTAGGCAACATTGCGGCGCTGCTGCAAGGCGTAGACGCTGAACCTACCCCGCTGCAAGCGCGCATGACTCAGCTAGGCAATGTGCTAGTCAGCGGCTCGCTAGTATTAGTGGCTATTGTGGTCATCGGAGGCGGCTTTTTACTGGGATGGAATCGGTTTGCCGATCTGTTGGAAGCGGCTTTAAGCATGGCGGTTGCCGTGGTTCCTGAGAGCTTACCGGCTGTTATTACCGTGACGCTAGCACTGGGAATGCAGCGGATGGTTCGCCGCCAGGCGCTGATTCGCAAACTACCCGCGGTGGAAACGCTCGGATCGGTGACCGTGATCTGCTCAGATAAAACCGGCACCCTTACCCAAAATAAAATGGTAGCGCAGGTAGTTTCTAGTAGCGATCAGGACTTTGTGGTGTCGGGCAATGGCTATGAGCCTACAGGCGAGTTTGAGCTGTTAGACAAATCGGGCGACTGGCCCAAAACTCTTGACCCAGCAGCGCTGCCCACTGGACTCAATACACTCCTAATCGGCAGCGTGGTCTGCAACGATGCGGTACTACAAACAGAGCGGGGCGAATGGACGGTATTGGGCGATCCGACTGAAGGAGCAATGCTGACCCTAGCAGGCAAAGCCGACTACCTTCGACATACCTGGGACGAATGGTTGCCTCGAGTGGGTGAGGTGCCTTTCTCTTCTGAGCGTAAGCGCATGAGCGTTATCTGCGAGAACCGGCTACCTGAAAGTACGGCTGCCAAAAAAAGTCTCTCTCTTTTTGCCAAAGCGCCTTACCACATTTTTATGAAGGGCTCACCCGAGGGCGTTTTAGCGCGCTGCACGCATCATCAACAAGCTACTGATATCGGCGAGCTTACCGATGGATTACGACAAGAGATTAATAGTCGCAGTGAGCAGCTTGCAAGTGAAGGGCTACGCGTACTGGGGCTAGCCTATAAGCCCTCACAGACGGGCGCAGAAACGACTGAAGCCGAGGCCGAAACCGATCTAATTTGGCTGGGGCTAGTAGGCATGATGGATCCGCCACGGCTAGAAGTAAAAGATGCCGTGACTCGCTGCCAAACAGCCGGAATTCGAACGGTCATGATTACTGGCGATCACCAACTTACGGCCCAGGCGATCGCTACTGAACTCGGTATTTTGCAGGCAGACGATCGCGTCATTACCGGAAAAGATATTGACCAGATGACTTCTGAGCAGCTCATCACAGAAGTTGAAGAGATTAGCGTTTATGCTCGCGTGGCCCCAGAGCATAAGCTGCGCATCGTTCAGGCCTGGCAAAAACGAGGTGAGGTGGTCGCGATGACAGGCGATGGGGTCAACGATGCTCCAGCTCTCAAGCAGTCTGACATTGGTATTGCCATGGGAATAACGGGCACCGATGTGAGTAAAGAAGCCGCAGATATGGTGCTGCTAGACGATAACTTTGCCTCAATCGTGGCAGCGGCTGAGGAGGGACGAATTGTTTATGACAATATTCGCCGGTTTATTAAATACGTGCTGGGTAGCAATATCGGTGAGGTAATTGTGATCGCCGCAACGCCGCTGTTAGGACTAGCGGGCATTCCCCTTTCGCCGCTGCAAATTTTATGGATGAACTTTGTCACAGATGGCCTGCCAGCGCTAGCGCTGGCGACGGAAAAAGGAGAGCCCAACGTCATGCAGCGATCGCCCTACCAGCCCAGAGAGAGTATTTTTGCCAGAGGACTTGGCCTGTACATGATTCGAGCAGGTCTGGTATTGGCGATTGTCACCATTGGGCTCATGCTGTGGGGCTATAGCTATACTCATCAGCCGGGCTACTCGCGCGATCCTAACACCTGGAAGACCATGGTCTTCACTACGCTGTGTTTAGCGCAAATGGGACATGCCTGGGCAGTGCGATCTCAAACAAAACTCACGCTGGAACTCAATGCTTTTTCCAATCCATTTTTGTTCTGGGCCGTCTCACTGACCGTCGTATTGCAGCTCTTGCTGATCTACGTGCCTAGCTTCAGAGGCTTTTTCAACACCTACTGGCTAAGTCCCACAGAACTTTTGGTCTGTGTTGGGTTTAGCGCCCTAGTCTTCGTTTGGCTAGAAGGTGAGAAGCTGCTGTGGCGCATGGTGCGGCAGCCAAAAATTAAGTAGTTCGCTTTAAAACCAGCCCATTATTTTCTCCGATGATGAACGGCGCTATCAGTAGATAGCGCCTGTCGTGAAAAGCCCCTTAGCGACGCTGTCACAGGCGTGAGGATTTGCAAACGATGGAGACTTGGCAAGCCCTATTCGCTTCAATTACGTTCGCCGTCGTAATGTTGGCGATCATGACCGAACGGATACAGTTGACGGTTGCCGCCCTTTTAGGCGCACTTGTACTAGTCTTTGCCCATGTGATGACGCTTACCGAGTCGATGGAATACATCGGCAATAGCTATCCTACTCTGGCTCTCTTCTTTGGCGTGATGGTCATTGTCAGGGCCTTTGAACCTACCCACGTTTTTGATTATCTCGCCACCCAAATGGTGGTGAGGGCAAATGGAGAAGGTAAACGCCTGCTGTTGGGCATTGTGGCAGTTACAGCCCCAGTTTGCGCGGTTTTACCCAATGCCACAACAGTTATGTTGTTGGCTCCGCTCATGCCTACCATTGCTTCAGAGATTGGGGTTGATTGTGTGCCACTGCTGATTCTGTTGGTGTTTGTTGCCAACAGCGCAGGTCTGCTAACCCTAGTGGGGGATCCAGCTACCTTTATTGTTGGTGATGCGATTAACATCAGCTTTATCGATTACCTGCAGCGGTTGAGCCTAGGTGGTGTTGTTGCGATCGCGGCGATTCTAGTGCTGCTGCCCATATTGTTCCGCGATATCTGGAAATGGCGAATTACAGACCTAACAAAGCTACCGCACCCCAAAATCTATAATCCTACTGCGCTTATTCTCGGCGGTGCGGTGATTGCGCTCATGCTGACTTGCTTTGTGGTAGGCGAATCTTTACCCGTCCCGATCACCCCTGCTGCGGCTACATTAATGGGGGCAACGCTAGCCTTACTCATTGCCCATCAGAGTAAGCTCGACACCGTGAATAACATTCTCAAAGATGTCGATTGGAGTACTCTAATCTTCTTTATGAGTACCTTTGCGCTCATTGGTGGGCTAGAGAAAACAGGTGTCATTGCTCAGCTATCGCAACTCCTAGCTGCGCTAATCGGCAAAAACATCATGCTCGGGGCCATCGTGATGGTCTTTGTGATTGGACTGCTCTCTAGCTTTGTGCCAAACATTCCTTTGGTAGTGGCCATGGTACCACTGCTCAAGCAGTATTTGGTCAGCACCGGATTGGTGGGAGCAGAGTTTTTAGATCCGACCTTTGCCGGAGAGTTTCCCCCGGAAGTTTTACCACTCTTTTACGCCATGATGTTTGGCGCTACCCTAGGCGGCAATGGCACCTTAGTAGGAGCCTCGTCAAACATCGTGGCTGCCGGTATCGCCGAGCAGCACGGCCAGCGAATTTCATTCCAGCGTTTTTTGGAATACAGCATTCCGGTGACAGCCGTGCAGTTAATTGTAGTAGCTATTTATGTTGCGGTGCGCTTTTAAGCCTTTACTGCGATGAGCAACTTCAGGTTGTGCATCAGTAAAACGTGGGGTAGGTAGCGATATCATTCCAAACCCAAGGCTGTGTGGACATCAGGTCCACATCGCTGACATGAGCCGCATGGATTTTGCCTAGAGTATCAGTAATAGCGATCGCCACATTCAAAAAAACCGACAGCGGCATAGGACAGAATGGTGCTGATCTGCCACAGTTCATATCGCGGCGTGGTAGATCTGTTTCGCGATCTATTCGATACGTCGATCAGCGTGGGCACTGTCCATAATCGACTCGAAGCGGCGGCGGCAACAGCGACTGAGATCAATCAAACCCAAGACCTTTCCGGCATTGAGGTGGTCAATGGTCTGGTTCGTCGCGTGCAAGGTAAGAAACACGATAGTATAGGCGCTGTAGCAATCAAACGGCCAACCAACCATAAGCTGTCTAAGAGCGCGCCATGCAGATTCTTCACGGTACCTGGATTCCTGACCCTGACGCTGAGTTTGTCCAAGCAGGGCGTTTTTACCTGTGGATAGAGACGACAGCGCGGCAGCCTGAGCTAGAAGAGCAGGGGTGCTATCCGCTTCAGCTCACTGGTGATGAGCTGGCCCGCACTTTAACGGGCGAATTTAAGCTTCAGTCTCCAGATAACACACCGCTAGCAAACAGGATTGAACCCTGCTATTTTTTGCTGCCCACCGTTGACTGCGCTCCCCTGCCGTCTCTGGAGCTATCCCGCTACCTGGAGATAGCGCTCCCCGAAACGTTTGAGTTTGAATATTGGGAAGTAGATGGCTACCCAGTTGACTGCGCCCCGCCTACGAACAGCAGCTCGAAGGCAATGGGTATTGTCCCGCTGCTAAATGAACTGCATTTTTTGACGCTGCACAGCCTCAACGAGCTACAGCTGGGTAGCGACCTGCTCTTTTGGTTTCACTTCACCCAAGCCCTGAAGCGGATCATTCTCAAAGATCACTACATTCCGGCCCTGAAGTATCGCCCCCTGGCACCGCACAAATCGACCGCGAAAAAAGCCTCCACTAAGAAAAACGCCTCAAAGCGCTCATCTAGCCGCAAAAAAGCAACAGATTCCCAATCCTCAGAACAGTTTAAGCTCCATTCAGGTTGGGAATTTATCGGCGACGAATATGAAACTCTCCTAGAACAATACGTTGAGTATATGCCGCTGCTATGCGCAGCCGGGTTTGCTGTGCCCCACGAGGATCCTCAGCTTTACAACCCGCTGACGTTGCTGCGTCACTTTTCTGAATGCCTGTTAGCTGAGGTGGTGACGCATACCCGTTTCACCAAAGCGTTTGAAAAGACGGTTTCAGACTCGGTTCTAGATAGCTGTTTGAATTTACACACTTGGGTGCAACAGACAGGCCTAGAACAGTATCAGCAGTGGCAGATTTGGCGCGATCGCATTGTGCGCACCCAAACCGATCAGCCCTTCTACTTGTACTTTCATCTTCTAGACCCGGTTAATCCAGATGGCCCCTGGCAGCTCCAGTTTGAAGTTGCCCCCAAAGATGATCCCTCTCTAAAGCTCTCTTTAGACGACTATTGGAACATGGGTAAGCCGCAGCAGAAAAAGCTTAAAAGCCGTCTTGGCTCAGACTTTGAGCAGTCCCTCCTGCTTAACCTGGGCTACGCCTCCCGCATTTATCCAGCGCTGTGGCAGGGGCTAGAGACCGATCAGCCCGTAGGCATTCAGATGGCGCTAGACGAGGCTTTTTCCTTCCTCAAAGAATCCGCCTGGGTTTTGGAAGATGCAGGCTATAAGGTGCTGGTTCCGGCTTGGTGGACGCCCCAGGGACGGCGACGGGCTAAGGTTCGGCTCAAGGCTAAGGGAAAATCTTTGTCGGGCGGCGAAGACAAATCCAAAAGCTATTTTTCGCTAGATCGTCTGGTGGAATACCAATACGAACTAGCCATCGGAGATGAACCGGTCAGCGAACAAGAGTGGCACCAGCTAGTGAACGCCAAAACCCCGCTGGTGCAGTTTCGCGGTCAGTGGATTGAGCTAGACCAGGACAAAATGCAGCAAATGCTGGAATTTTGGCAAACCCACCAGGCCGAAAATCCAGAGCTGTCTCTGCTGGACTTTTTGAAGCTAACGGC
>Ga0115546_1001557_pt1 | contig 14147 bp, 10 predicted proteins | sample COGITO_mtgs_1004_FD_87186 | JGI IMG/M metagenome (GOLD analysis project Ga0115546, IMG submission 87186) | Pelagic marine microbial communities from North Sea - COGITO_mtgs_100413 | ecosystem: Environmental > Aquatic > Marine > Epipelagic | place: Germany:Helgoland, sampling site Kabeltonne...
CTAGCAGCGCAAAAGACATGGCGGCCATAACTAGCGCGAAGATCAGCGCGTCTTTGGGCTGAATTTTTCCTGACGGCAGCGGCCGGTGGCGCGTCCGCTCCATGTCGTAGTCGATGTCGCGATCGTAAATGCAGTTGATGGTTTGAGCAGAGGCGGCGGCGAGCGTTCCACTTAGTAAGGTGATAAACAGCAGCGGTGGACTGACTCGGCCTTGACCTGCAACCCACATACCGGCTGCTGTTTCGATGAGCAGCAGTGGAATAATGCGGGGCTTTGTTAGCTGCGAGTAGCTGCGCACAACCTGCCACAAATTGTCGTGGTGTTGAGTATTTGGGTTGCGAACAGACCAAATAGAAGAGGAAGTTTGCATAAATCTGAAGTCTTTCTCAAAAGGGTTTGAAGCGGGAAGTTGGGATCCGTCGGCTTTTAAGCTTAGGAGGGATGGCCTATGGGCAGGCTGCTCGAAAGGCTATTGGCAGAAGGATTGCCCGCCGAGAGAGAGCCCGTGGAGAGACCGCCCGCTCTAGCATCGCGCCAGGCCAATACCGTGAAGCAAACTAGCGTTCCTAGTAGCGTTGCCCCGATGGCCTGATGACAAACCGTCAGCGGTTCTACCTGAAGGCGCAGCTTGAACGTGGCTACTCCGAGCGCAATTTGAAGCACGACTAGTGCGCCTGCTGTATTGGCTAATCCTCTTAGCGCACTGCTCAGGGCCGGGGTTCGCCAAACTAACCAGACTAGGGCAATGACCGCTACTGTGGGTGGGACAACGCCAAATATATGCGTATTCATGACGCCGCACAAATCGGAAAAGCCAAAACATTGATGTGCGGCCCAGCGAGAGCCCACTAAGCCTCCAATAATGCTTTGCATGTACACCAAACCAGCGGCGGTTCCACCGATCCAAGTCAATTTGCCTGCGTTTCCGGTGGCTTTGTAAGGGAGCAGCAGCATGCCAATGGTTAGCAGCGTGCAGAAAAATATCAGCGCCGTTCCTAAGTGAGCGGTCACAATATCGAAGCGCAGTAGCTGAATGACCGTTAGGCCGCCTAAAATTCCTTGCACCACAATTAGAAACAGCGCAGTAATTGCGGCCCAAGGTAGCCACTTAGGTAATACTTTGCGATACCAAACGCTAAGGCCCACTAGCCCAATTGCCATAAGTCCAATCAACGACGCGTCTAGGCGGTGAAACCACTCTAGAAAGACCTGGAGATTCATTTGAGCGGTGGGCACTAGCTGCCCGTAGCACAAAGGCCAGTCTGGACAGGCTAAGCCCGCGTTCATTACCCGAGTTGCGCTACCAACAGCCATCAGGGCTAAGGTCGCGATCGCCATTTTCCAAACCCATCGTCGAATCAGGGTCTGCGCAGCTACCGACCGATCCAAATCGGTCTGCGTTGAAGAGGAGGAGGAACGCGCCGAAGAGAACAAGTCGGAAAAGCTGAAGTTTGTCATAAAAATTAGGAAAGTTTAGACGTATTAACAGACCGTCGGGCGATCGCAAAAATGAAAGGACAATTTAAACGGTTTGACTTAAATGGTTTGACATTTAGGAACAACGCAGCCGATTCGAGTTGCCATCTGCATCGAAATTTAGCTGTTTAGACTATTTACCTGTTTAGACTATCTAGACTAAGAGATTGCTCAGCCGCCATTGATGTCTCTACTTACACAGAAATTCCTTTACCCGCATAGAAAATATAACGCAGACAATTGAATATTCTCCTGCTGTAGACATTTTCTTCCAATCTCTTCGGTTTCTCTTAACACTGCTTAATGCCGGAGGCGATTTCTGTCGAAGAAGTCTTGTTTTTTTCTAAAGAAATGCGATAGTCAAGCGCTTTGGTATCAGCGCTTACATCGCTCATTGTTAGTTTTGTAAAATGGTTAGAGACTATGAAAAATCTGGTAATTTTATTAATTGCTAGCAGGCAGATGACCTGCCGCTGCGGTGAACTATCTCTGTTGTTATCTGATGTTGTCTAAGTCTTTGAAAGCTGAATTCTTAATAATGAAGAAAGACTTTATTGCTCAATGTATTAATTGCGACCTGTATGAGTACACAATCGTTGGCTAGCGATCCTAGAGAAAATGTTAAAGCTCGTATAGAGATTTGAAATTCTGTTCATATGCTCAAAAAGAGCGCTACCTTGGATATGGCCAAAATCAAAGGCCAACGTTAAATAGCAAAGCAAAAGTAAGCACAGATCGCTAGCCGGTCTGAAGACAAGCATCTGTGAAAATCCCAAGTTCTATTCTCACCCTTTTAGTAGGCATCTTCATCACGCTGGCCAGCCTCTGGTACGGTCAGAATCATGGACTTTTGCCGGTAGCCGCGTCCAGTGAGGCCGAGCTGGTAGATGGTTTGTTCAATACGATGATGACCATTGGCTTTGGTCTGTTTTTGCTGGTAGAAGGTGCGCTGATTTATGCCGCGATCGCTTTTCGCCGTAAAGAGGGCGATATGAGTGACGGCGAGCACCTGGAAGGCAACATTCCTCTGGAGATTGTCTGGACGGCGATTCCTGCTGTAGTTGTACTGGGCATTTCTATTTACAGCTTTGATGTCTACAGCCGAATGGGTGGGCTAGAGCTGATGAACCACGATATGGGCGCGATGAAAGCGCCTTCGGTTGAAGTGGCGTATGCGCCTAGCTATGACGCAGACGGCAACCTGATCAGTGAGGCTGGACTTGGTATTATGCCGGGGATGGCCACTGAAGAGAACCCGGTGCTTTCGATTGAGGTAAAGGGATTGCAGTATGCCTTTATCTTCAACTATCCCAATGGGATTGTAGATGGAGAGCTTCACGTTCCGATTAATGAGCCGGTGGAGCTGAACCTCAATGCGCAGGATGTGCTTCATGCTTTTTGGCTGCCGGAGTTTCGCGTTAAGCAAGATATGATTCCGGGGCAGGAAACCAAGCTGGTAATCAACCCTATTTTGGAAGGAACTTACCCGGTGGTTTGCGCTGAGCTTTGCGGGCCTTATCACGGTGGGATGCGCACTCAGCTGATTGTTCACTCTAAAGAGGACTATGAGGCTTGGGTGGACAGCCGAGTGACGGCGATGAATGCTGGCGATACGACGATTGCTAACTTGCCAAAGGCCCCGGCCGATCGGACTGAGGCTGAGTATTTAGCGCCTTTTGTTGAGCCGTTGCAGCTCGCCGTTGCGCCTGATAGTTTGGCGAGTCTGCATGAGCATAGTCTGCACGGCCATAGTACGCACCTCGCTCAGTAAGGTTTTAATTTTCCTCCGCTTAAACGTCTGCTCGAATACCAAAGATAAGAACCCTAAAAACAAGCTCCAAACGTAAAGACCCATAGTTCGTATGACAGCAATCGCAGAACCCAAAACGCTAAGCTCAGAGACTCCTTTGATTCTGGGCAATGAGCGCAAATGGACAGACTATTTCGGCTTTAGCACCGACCATAAAGTTATCGGCATTCAGTATCTGGTGACGGCGTTTTTCTTCTATCTCATCGGCGGCTCGCTGGCGACGGTGATGCGTACTGAACTGGCAACGCCTGCCCCGGACATTGTGACGCCTGATGTATATAACGGCTTGCTGACGCTGCACGGCACGGTAATGCTGTTTCTCTGGATTGTGCCTGCGGGTGCGGGGCTAGCTAACTATTTGATTCCGCTGATGATTGGCGCGAGGGATATGGCCTTTCCTCGGCTGAATGCGATCGCCTTCTGGCTAATCCCACCTTCTGGTTTGCTGTTGGTCAGCAGCTTCTTCTTCGAGCCCCCTCAAGCTGGCTGGACCTCTTACCCACCGCTGAGTCTGACGACTGGCATGTTGGGTGAAGGCATCTGGATTATGAGCCTTCTCATTGGTGGAACGGCTTCTATTTTGGGTGGCATCAACTTTTTGGTGACCATTCTTAAAATGCGCGTCCCCAGCATGTCTTTGACTGACATGCCCTTGTTTTGCTGGGCGATGATTGCCACTTCGCTACTGATTTTGATTAGTACGCCGGTGTTAGCCGGGGCGCTGATTCTGCTCGCGTTTGATTTGTTTGCAGGCACCGCTTTCTTTAATCCTACGGGCGGCGGTAATCCGGTGGTTTACCAGCATATGTTCTGGTTTTACTCTCACCCGGCGGTTTATATTTTTGTGCTGCCGCTGTTTGGCGCAATTAGTGAGGTGGTTTCGGTGCACGCTCGCAAGCCGATTTTTGGCTATCGGGCGATCGCTTATTCCTCTATTGTTATCAGCTTCTTGGGTCTGATTGTTTGGGCGCACCACATGTTTACTAGCGGCACCCCACCCTGGCTGCGCATGTTCTTTATGATCACGACGATGGTGATTGCGGTGCCAACCGGGATTAAGGTGTTTGGCTGGGTGGCTACGCTCTGGCGCGGCAAGATTGCCTACACCAGCGCCATGCTATTTGCGATGGGCTTTATTGCGCTGTTTTTGATTGGCGGCATTAGCGGCGTCATGCTGGCGGCTGTTCCTTTCGATATTCACGTTCACGATACCTATTTCGTGGTTGCTCACTTCCATTACGTGCTCTTTGGCGCATCTGTGTTTGGCGTCTTTATGGCGGTGTACCACTGGTTCCCCAAAATGACCGGACGCATGATGAACGAGACCTGGGGTCGCATTCACTTTGCCCTTACGTTTGCCGGCATGAACCTTACCTTTATGCCGATGCACGAGCTGGGTCTGATGGGCATGAACCGCCGGATTGCGCTTTACGATCCGCAGTTTACCGACCTGAACGTATTGGCGACCATTGGCTCTTATCTGATGGCGGTTTCTACGATTCCCTTTTTGATTAATGCCATTTGGTCCTGGCGCTATGGGCCAAAAGCTCCGGCAAATCCTTGGAGAGCGCTGACGCTAGAGTGGCAGACGCTTTCTCCACCGGCGATTGAGAACTTTGAGGAGCTGCCCGTTCTAAAGACGGGGCCTTACGACTATGGTTTGGGCTACATCGCAGAGGAAGACCCAGAGGAGCTTTATGCGCACGGTACGCCCATTCCAGCGACCTAAGCTGGCAACCTAAGCTGTTCGAACAAGGACAAAGACTTAACAACAGAAAAAGGGGGTGCAGACTCTTGATGCCTCCTTTGCCCCTTTAAGACCCCTACGCAACTACACTATGCAATCTTCCATTGACACTACCGCTGAGGGCACAATCAATATCGCCCAAGAAGGCGCGGCTAGCCATCACGAGGAGCATCCCGACCATCGCTTGTTTGGCGTCCTGGTTTTTCTCTGTGCTGAAAGTATGTTGTTTATGGGCTTGTTTATTGCCTATATAACCTTTCGCCTGATTGCCACCGAATGGCCGCCGACGGGAACGCCTAGCCTGGAGATTTTGCTGCCTGGCATTAACTCTTTAATTCTGATTTCTAGTAGCTTTGTTATTCATAAGGCAGATACTGCCGTAAAGAAGAACGATGTTGACGGCGTTAGAACTTGGTTTAGCCTCACTATCGGCATGGGCGTTGTCTTTTTGCTCGGCCAGCTTTACGAGTACAGCAACCTAGAGTTTGGGCTAAGAGACAATCTGTTTGCTAGCACGTTTTATGTGTTGACTGGCTTCCACGGGTTGCACGTGCTGCTTGGCATTTTGATGATGTTCGCTGTTTTGTGGCGGGCGCGCAAGCCAGGCCATTATTCTACAGAGAATCACTTTGGGATTGAAGCGGTAGAGCTCTACTGGCACTTTGTCGATGTAATCTGGATTATTTTGTTTATCTTGCTGTATCTCTGGTAGGCACCGCGCTCGTTTATAAACTGAGATGAAAGGCGGATATGAAAGCGGGATGGATTGCAGCTATGCGGTCTGTCCCTTTTTTGTGCCGATATTTTCCTTGCCGATAACCGACTCAATCCAGTTAGCGTATTGAGAGACGCGGGTGTAATATTCCAAGACGCCGTAATGGCCTTCTCCTAGGGTTCCTGAGTCTTGGCCTGAGCTGATACCGGCGATCGCCCATTCTTTTCCTACTTGAATTAGCGCTGGCCCGCCGCTGTCTCCTGGCCCCGAAATTCCTTCTAGTGCGGTTCCCTGTGGCGGCGCATCAAACTTAAAAACCAGCCACTCTGGGTCTACTGCCTCGACGCGATTAGTGGCTTTTCTCAGCCTGGTGTCTACGCTGTCTGGCCCGATTGCCCCATTGCCAAAATCGCCGCTGCCTAAAAAGGTGGCGGTTTGGGTGAGTTCGTTTTCTTGCTGATAAAGCCAGATGGGGGCGATCGCTTCCACTGGGCGCGTTAGCTGGATGAGCGCAATATCATGTTTGGCGAGCACGACGGCCTCGCTCCAGTTGCGAAAATCGGGATGAACAACTATCTGTTCTATGGAATGTGCCTCGCCCGTAAACTCAATTTTATTTTCTAGTGATATTTCTATGGCTACATGGGCTGCGGTCAAAATCCAGCTAGCGTGAATGAGCGTCCCCATGCCGTCGGTGCGATCGCAAGTCTGAGAAACCATCTGGATTTCAGGAATTAGACTTGGCCTTAGCAATCGATCGATGTTGTCGTAGGCGATTGGCACTTCTTCTCGAAATCTATCCACCGCGACGACTGCTGGAAAATGAGCCGGATCGACTAGGTAGAGTGCAGGATCAACATCGTGGCGGATAATCATGGCTACTCTGAGAACAGGATGAGGAATAGATAGTGTTTCTACCGTACTCCACATAGGGATAGATGTTGCCTGTGGGCGATTGCGCGATTATAAAATAATCGCCGGAGGTAGGCCATCATGATTGCTACTCGTAAATCGTCAGTGGGTGCTTATGTCAAAAAATCGTACGACCGAGAAGTCCTAGAAGACCTCTGGCAGCTTTTGCTAGCGCGAGGCACACTGGACTTTTCACCTTTAGAGAACGGTCTTTTTCCGGCGGCGGCGGTTAGCGATAGTACGGCCTATACCGGCTACGAGGCCGTCTGGGTAAGAGATAATATTTACGTTGCTTACGCTCACTATTTAGATGGCACCGCTACCGAGAAAGAGATTGCGGTGAAGGCTGTAAGGCAGCTAGCTAATTTTTTTGCTCAGGAGCGACTGGCTTTTGAATGTGCTATTAGCGCCAAGCAAGCACCCTTAAGCCAAATGGATCGCCCGCACATTCGGTTTGATGGAAAAACGTTAGAAAGAATAGAACAGCCGTGGAATCATGCGCAAAATGATGCGTTGGGATATTTTCTTTGGTTCTTTTGCCGGCTCGTTTTAGAAGATGCATTGGAGCCTACCGCAGAGGAATACAGCCTTTTGGCGCTTTTCCCGCTGTACTTTGAGGCGATTCAATATTGGCAGGATGCGGATAGCGGGCATTGGGAGGAGCCGCCAAAGATAGAAGCCTCCAGTATTGGCGTGGTGCTAGCAGGGCTACGCGCCATGCGGGAGATGTTAACGCGAAATCACCTGATAGATTATCTTAAAGACCATCATGGTAGAACAGTTTCGTCGGCGCTGTTGGATGGGCTGATTGATCGGGGCGATCGCACCCTGAGCGAAATTCTCCCCTACGAGTCCAGGCAACTGGAGACAGAACGTCGATATGACGCTGCGCTGCTGTTTTTAGCCTATCCACTACAGCTGCTCTTGGCGGATCGAGCTGAACAGGTGGCGATCGATATCGTGGAGAATTTGCAGGGCGAGTATGGAATCTCTCGATATAAGGGAGACTCTTTTTGGTGTAAAGATTACCAAGATATGCCGGAGAACATTCGGACGGATATTTCTGAAAAGCGAGAGGCTTGGCTAGCTAAAAGAGATCGTTCGATAGAGCCAGGGGAGGAGGCGCAGTGGTGCATTTTTGATTCGATGCTCTCAGCCTTCTATGGTCAGCGATATCAGCAGAGCGGAGAGTCGCAGTTTTTAGAGCGGCAAACGCATTATTTTAATCGAGCGATCGCGCAGCTTACCTCAGAAGATTCTTCTTTGGGTGCGCTTAAATGCCCTGAGCTGTATTACTTGCAGTCTGGAAAATGGACAGCTAACGACGCTACGCCGCTGCTGTGGACGCAGGCAAATTTGCTGACTGCGCTCAAGTGGATGAGGCGCAGTCTCGATAGAGTTTAGGCAAAATTCAAGACAGACAGAATTGAGCAACCGCCTGCGCGTATTGGCAGGGTGACTCTAAATGAACGTTGTGGCCGCAGCTTGAACATATCTGAACGGTTGCTAGCGTGGGTTGATAAAGCGCTGCTGTTTCTTGAGCGATGCTGACAAATTTGCTGTCCTGCTCGCCCGCTAGCAACAGGAGCGGTGTCTTCATTTGGGCGATCGCTTCCCATAGCGCAGGCTGGCTCCCGGTGCTGAATCCACGCAGCGCATTTGCCAGTTCTGTTGGCTGGTTGTTTTGTCGGCGTACGAGCATTGCTTGGTAAAGTTTCGGATGCGCTTTGAGGCTGTGAAATAGCGGATTTTTGTACCAGTGCGTCAAAAATTCGGGGAGGGCGGTGGTTTCTATTTTGTCGGCGATCGCCCAATCTTCTTTTGTTCTTGCTTGTCTCTCCTGCTCAGTTTTTAATCCAGGCGAGGCCGATTCTAAAACAACTCTGCAGAATCGCTCAGGAAAACGCCAGGCGCTATAAAGCGCTAAACGTCCGCCCATGGAATATCCGAGCAAATTAGCCTGTTTGATCTCAAGCGAGTCTAACAGAGTCAGCAGTGTTTGCGCAGTGTTTGCAAAGGTATAACTGCCGGGCTCAGTCAGTGTTTGAGCGTGTCCTGGTAGATCGGGCGTGATGCAGTAGAAGCGCTGACTCAGCTCGGATGAGACGATATTAAAGTCCTGGCCACTGCCTAAAAAGCCGTGTAGCATCAGGAGCGCTGGCTGTTGAGGATTGCCTGCTGTTTGGTAGTGCAGCTGGTGGTGGTCTGTGGTGACAACGGGCATGGCTAGAGTGAGGTGAGCAGCGTTTTCCTTTGGAGCGTGCTTTTTTTGCGATCGCAGACCACTTCTAAAACCCGAAATCCTTGCGCAGGCAAAGTCTGAATGCGATCTATAAAGTCTTTGGCTTCGGTAATGAGGTGGTGCTCTACTCCGTATGCTTTGCACAGCGAGAACAAATTCACGGACTGAGGCATTGCAAAATACTTTTCGAAATACGTTTCAGAATCCGGCTCAACCTGAGCGATTGGCAGCATCTCAAAAATGCCACCGCCATGATTGTTGATGACGACAACGGTGAGGTGTCCCTTTAGCTGCTTGGCGTTCAGCAATCCATTCGTATCGTGTAAGAAAGCCAAGTCTCCCGTTAGCAGCACCGTCGGACGATTGTGATGTGCGATGCCCATTGCTGTCGAGAGCGTTCCATCAATTCCGTTGGCTCCACGGCTAAATGCGGGTGAAATATGGCGATCGTTCGTTGGCCAAAAATACTCAACGTCTCGCACGGGCATACTGTTGGCAATAAACAGAGGCGTGTACTCGGGTAGATGTTGAGAGAGTAGCCAAACTATTTTGCTCTCTACTAGCGCGGTTTCGGTTGCTAGCCGATTGTCTAAGGCGCGTCGCTTAGCCCGTTCATAGTTAAGCCATTGCTGAAGATAGCGTGGGGTCGCTGCCGTCGAATCGCTGTTTTTAAAGCTGGCGGCTAATGGCTTTATGCTAGAAGCTAGAAAGCGAGTTGGCCCATGTAAGGGGTCCAGATTTTGCCCTTCACCGACCACCCACCTTTGCGGCTGATGCTTTTGCAGCCACTGTCGCAATATCTTGCTGATGGGCAGCGGCCCTAGCTGGATAACAACATCAGGAACAAGAGAGTCAGCCTGTTTAGGATCTCTTAGAACAACATCGTAAGTAGATATGAGAGCGTCGTTGAGGTGGCGGTAGTTTCGCAGGGGTGACAAACCTTCGGCTAAAACAGGCCAGCCTAAAGCTTGAGCTAGCTCGCTGACCGCTTGGCAGTAATCATGAGCGGGCGTGGACATTACCGGCCCTGCGATGATGACGCCTCTTTCGTATTGCGCCCAAGTCTCGCTGGGAATAGCCTGAGCCTGCAGTATGGTTGGAATAGGCGGTAGGGTTCTGCTGAAGAACTTTTTTTCGTTAAAGTCTTGTTTTAGCGGCTCGGTTGTCCCGTCTGGTAGTGGCGGTAGCGGGTCTTGAAAAGGGCAGTTGAAATGGACTGGGCCTGCGTGAGGTGCGATCGCCTGACTCCATCCACTTACTAGCGTCTGCCGCAAATAGCCCAACATGGCTAGCGAAGCTACCGGCACGGCCATCTCGCTGTAGTGCTGCACAAATTTACCGAACAGCTTTTGTTGATCGATAGTCTGACCCGAGGCGCAGTCTCTCATTTCGGGCGGACGATCGGCGGTAAATAGCAACAGCGGCACTCCGCTTTCATAAGCTTCAATGACAGCGGGATAGAAGTTGGCTCCTGCCGTTCCGGACGTGCAAACTAAGGCTACTGGCCGAAACTGTCTCTTGGCGCAGCCGAGCGCAAAAAATGCCGCCGAGCGCTCGTCTAAAATGGGCAGCGCCTCAATTTTTGAGTGACGGGCAAAGGCATAAGTTAGCGGGGTAGAGCGAGATCCTGGGCAAATGACGGCGGTTTGTAAGCCTAGCCGCGCCAGAGTTTCTACCGCTACAGAAGCCCATAGACTATTGACATTGCGAAAATCCAGGGCCATGAGAAACGCCGCGCAGAATTAAACTAGCGCGTTCAGCAGGGACTGCAATTTTAGCCTGATTTCTGCTAGCTCTCTGTCTGGCTGAGAACCTGAAACAATTCCAGCACCCGCATACAGCCTGGCGTTGCAGCCGTCGATTAAAGCTGAGCGAATGCCCACCATAAATTCGCTGTTGCCTGCGGTATCTATCCAACCTAGCGGCGCCGCGTAGAGTCCTCGGTCGAATGTCTCTTGCTGGCGGATGAGATCGCAGGCCTGCTGTCTGGGGACTCCGGCTACGGCTGGGGTTGGGTGCAGGCGGCTGAGAACTTCTAAGGGAGAGATGGGGCGATGCGGGTTGAGGGCGGCGCTGATGGGTGTGTAGAGGTGCTGAATGTGGAAGAGTCGCATGAGCTGAGGAGCGGCGGCGCACTGAGGATTGAGGCCAAGCGATCGCAGCTGCTTGAGTAAAAATTCCACCACGACTCGATGCTCATAGCGCTCTTTTTTGCTGCTCAAAAGGGTTTGCGCGAGCTGGATATCAATCTCTGGTGTGGCGCCACGAGGCGCGGATCCGGCGAGTGCATCGGTTGTAATTTGATGCTTTTGAATGCTGAGCAGCCGCTCGGGGCTAGCGCCTATAAAGGACTGGCCGCACCCGTTACCGACTGAAAATACGGTGCAGTCGGGGTGGTTTTGCCGCAGCGCTTGGAGCGATCGCACCCCGTCGAACGGCGCTTCTGCTACGACGTCCATGACATCGGCTAGCACCACCTTGTGCAGCCCATCTTGAAGATGCTCTAGTACTGCCGCGACTGACTGAGCAAATCCATCTACGTTCCGTACAATTTGCCGCTTCGCTAACCTAGGACTTAGGCTAATTCGACCGGCTCGCTTTAGCTGTTCTAACTGCCGAAAAATCCGCAGTGCCGTCTGGTCAATATCTGTTTGCGCGGTCATCAGACAGTTAAAGTTAACCGTTGAAATGTCTGTGGTCGTAGTTACCTGCACCTGCGGCACGAATACGCAGATTGGCTCGAAGTTTGTTGTTGTTTGCTCGAAAAAAGCTGCGCTGCAAAAGAAATGGCTTTTGGGTTCTGCTGATGTTCGCGCTGATTTATCAATAAAAGGCGGCTCTGCAAAAGGCGGCTCTGCAAAAGCTGTTTTGGCAAAGGACTTATAAACAAAGCGAGACTGCCAACGCTGAGTAAATGCCTGAGCCTCTTTAAAGCGAGACTGACCGACTGCATGGCATTCTATGACCGATCGTACGCCCACGAAGGCCGCGCTGTTAGGCGAGTCGTAATAGAAATGCCGATCGCCTACTTCGCCTAATACAGCTAGCGCTTGCCAAGGTGCGATGGGCGCAATCGAAAACGTCAGGCTAGCGATGCTTACCTCATCCGTTTGCTCAGCCCGCTGCCGACAGGCAACCAAAAACCGAGCAACCTCTGTCGTCTCAGACAAGTTAGATTCATACTGAACAACTGGCATAAAGCGTACGACCGGGCGATCTCTCAATTTTCCCATGCCGTCCACAGATGTCAAAGTTTCTCCAAAGTTTCTCTTCGGTGCTCTTTAGTAGTGCGTGCCCGTTTTGCGATGATGAACGGCTGTTTTTGAGTCGTTATCAATGACTTCGCCGCCGATTACCGTGCCATAGACCACCCAATGGTCGCCGCAGTCCATTCGGTTGGCGACTTCGCACTCTAAATAGGCGATCGCATTTTCTAACACCAGCTGCCCGGCCTCGGTTTCTCGAGTCTCTATGCCTTCAAAGCGATCTTCTCCAGGGCCAAACGGCTTTAGGAAATGCTTCATCGGCCCTAGATGCTTGCCCTCGGCTAAAATGTTGAGCACGAAGTCAGCGCCTTTGTGCATCAAGCCTTCAATGGCTCTATCTTTGGCGACGGCCACTGTGAACCCAGGGGGGGTAAACGTTGCTTGAGACACCCAGGAGGCTAGCATGGCGCTGCTCACGTTTTCCTGCTTGGCCGTTACGACGCACATGGAGCCAACGAGTCGCCCAATGGCTTTTTCTACAGAGGTGGCCGTAATTTTGGGCGCCTGCGTTTTCTTTTGAGACTTCTTTAGCTTTTGGGCAAAGTCTGTACCGGCCTGCTCGCACTGCTGCAACGTGCCTGCATCTGGCGTAAACTTCACTCGAATAGGGTCGAAGCCGAAGCTGTAGCCGCCATCTTTAAATTTGTTTTCTAGCAGGTCAATGGCCTCGCCGCTCCAGCCAAACGAGCCAAACACGCCTGCCAGCTTGTTCTTGCTTGCTGCTGAAAGGACAACGCCTAAAGCCGTTTGAATCTGCGTTGGGGCATGGCCGCCTAGCGTCGGCGAGCCCATGATGAATCCGGCGGACGTTTCTGCGGCTGCTTTAATTTCTGCTGTGTTGGCCTGCTCAGCGTTGATAGACTCGACGCCGACGCCTGCTTTGGTGATGCCGCGCGCGATCGCCTGGGCAATGGTCGCTGTGTTTCCATAGGCCGATGCGTAGATCAAAGCGACTGATAGCTCTTTTTTCTTCTGCTGGGCTGCCCAGTTCGAGTAGTTCTGGCCTAGCTCTGTTACGCCGTAGCGAACTAGCGGCCCATGACCTACTGCGTACAGCCTAGGCGCATAGTCTTTTAGCTTTTCTAACGCGGTTTCTACCTGCTTGGCGTTGGGTGCCATCAAGCAGTCGAAATAATACTGCTGATCTTCTATGAGGGTTTCGCGGTGAAGATCGTAAACATCGTCGGAGCAGATATGTGCGCCAAAGAGCTTGTCGGTAAATAGAACTTCGCTGTAGCTGTCGTAGCTGCACATGCCATCGGGGTAGCGAGGCGTTGGTACGGGAATAAATTCTAGATGATGACCCTGACCCAGATCGAGATCGCTGCCGCTTTTGACGGGCTGGATGGGGTGTTCGATATCTGCGGCTTTGAGGGCGATCGCGGCTGGGTTGGAGCAAACAATTTTAGACTGCGGTGCTAGCTCAATCAGCGCTTTGATCGTCTCTAGGCGGTTTGGGTTGGTGTGGCCCAAAATGATGTAGTCGATTAGGTTTGGATCGACTTCCTCTGTTAGTGCGACTAAGAAAGCGTCTTTGAAAGAAGTGCCCGGCGGGTCGATGAGGGCGATTTGATTGCCGCGAATTAAGTACGAGTTGGCGGTGGTGCCTTTTTCGAGGGCGTATTCAATTTCGAAGCGCAGGCGATTCCAGGAGCGCGATCGCATTACCCATGTATCCGAGGCAATCGGCAGTACCTGCACATCCCGCTGCCCCGTTTCAGCAGGCTGGTCATCGGTGGGTGGGGTAGGTGCAGGTATTTGAGCCGTCATTGCAATGTCTCTCCTAGCTTCTCTTCGATGGGTGCTTGAACTTTTACGTGGCAGATCTAGGGTCGATCTACGGCAGAAAGATTCCTAAAAATTCTATCTAGCTGATAAAAGCCGACTTAATAGTAGTTGCCCACTTTGCGATGATGCACTGCTGTGAGCGCTTCGTCTTTCGCTACTTTGCCATCGTCTACGGTGCAATACACCAGCCA
>Ga0115546_1001558_pt1 | contig 14146 bp, 11 predicted proteins | sample COGITO_mtgs_1004_FD_87186 | JGI IMG/M metagenome (GOLD analysis project Ga0115546, IMG submission 87186) | Pelagic marine microbial communities from North Sea - COGITO_mtgs_100413 | ecosystem: Environmental > Aquatic > Marine > Epipelagic | place: Germany:Helgoland, sampling site Kabeltonne...
CGCCCTTGGAAACCGTTTGAAATTGAGCTAGTTCAGGAGCTGACTGAACAAGTTGGAACTGCGATCGCCCATGCGAAGTTGTTTAACGATAGCCGGGAGCTGACTCAGGAGCTGAGGGTAAAGTCTCAGGCGCTGCGACAGACGAATGAAGAACTGGTGCGCAAGCACGACGAGCTAGAGGCGGCGAAGCGTCAGGCTGAGGAGGCGTCCCGGCTAAAGAGCGACTTTTTAGCGAATACCTCGCATGAGCTAAGAACGCCGCTGAACGGAATGATTGGCTTTTTGCGGCTGGTGCTCGATGACATGGTGGATAGCGATGAGGAGCGGCTGGAGTTTGTGCTGGAATCGCATAACTCGGCGCTGCATTTGCTGCACTTAATCAATGACGTGCTCAGTATTGCCAAAATTGAAGCTGGCAAGATGGATCTGGCGTTAGAAGCCGTGAGCATTCAGGAGCTGTTAGGAGAAGTTGAGCGGTTTATGCGGCCTCAGCTTGAAGGGGAGGGATTGGAGTTTGATATCTTGCTGCCAGCAACGCTTGACGAGCTAAAGATTTATAGCGATTATCGCAAGCTGAAGCAGGTGCTGCTAAATCTGCTGGGCAACGCTAAAAAATTCACCCATGAAGGGGGTATTACTATTCGCGTAGAGCTTCAGCCGCACCAGCACGAGTTCAAGAAGCAGACCTGGCCTGGGTTTGTCAAAATTAGCGTGGAAGATACTGGTATTGGCGTGTCTTTGGAAAAGCAGGATCGCTTGTTTCAAACCTTTAGCCAGGTGGATAGCGCTCGGACTCGGCAGTATGAGGGGACGGGGCTGGGCCTAGTGATTTCGCGGCGGCTGGTTGAGGCGATGGGCGGCCAGGTGAATTTTATTAGTATGGGCGAAGGGTTAGGCTCTACGGTGACGCTGACTGCGGTGCTGTATCAGGAGCCAGTGCTAGAGCTGAGTGGGAATTAGGCGCTGTGAACCTGTGGCTATCCGCAGGCTATTCGGAGACAAATTGCGATCGCCCGGCGCTGGTTGATTCGAGTTTTTGAGCGATCGCGTCCCAGCTACTATTTTCCACCTGCGAAATCGTTAGCTCAATCTCCTTTTGATATCGCTTAAGCGCTCTGAGTACCTCCATTTGGTTGTATTGCGCCATCATTAGGCCCAGTTCGGGATTGCCACCGCCGACTCGGCTGGTATCTCTAAACCCAGAGCTAGCTAGCTGCTGCGCTAATGTGAGTACTTTGGAATCGGACTCTTGTAGCGCAGCCTGTATGAGGCTAGCGCTGATCATTACAGGAAGGTGAGAGATCCAGGCAACTGCGCGGTCGTGGTCTTCGGGGGTGCAGTGATAAATTTTGGAGCCGAGCTGAGTGGCTAAGGATTCTACTAACTGAGCGGCTTGAAGATCTGTCCCGGTAATTGGCGTGATGACGTACGGGCGAGCCTTGAAGATGTGCGGTTCGGCAGCGGCTAAACCGGCTTCGCTTTTGCCGCTCATGGGGTGCCCGCCGACAAAGTAAGGCCAGTGTTTGGCGGCAGCTTCTACGATGGCCGCTTTGACGGAACCAACGTCGGTGATAGGCGTTTTAGGGGCCAGTATGGACGCTAGCTGGGCGACCATAGGCACGATGGTGGCGATAGGCGTACAGATGAAAACAACGTCGCAGGGGGCTAGCAGGCTGAGGTCGGTGCTAGCTTCGTCAGCGATTTGTAGGGCGATCGCTGCTTCTACCGTGGCCGCTCGCCGGGCAACGCCGTAAACCCGGTGGCCTAGGGCTTTAAAGTCTAGTCCTAGGCAGCCGCCGATCAGGCCAAGTCCGATAATTCCGATGTTCATGGGGCGTCTAGTTTGTGGGGGCTAAAAGGCGGCGTTAGCGTGAAGATTTCCTATGGCAATGTGTCACAATGAAAGCCTCAAAGCAAGGATATATGCCATTTTACGCCTGTGATTGAAACAGAAGTCCATCAGCGCCTGCGGGCTTATATGCGAGAGCAAGGGCATTCACCCTGGCCTCATCATTTGACGATGGCTCGGCTAGTGGCAAGGGCGCTGCGCGTGGGCCGTAGTGCGCTGATGCAGACAGACAGCCTGGCGGCTTATCAGGGGACGTATCGGCTGAGCTATCTGATTCCTGTTTTGCTGTGGCCAGAGCCAGCGATTCTGGCGCTGCCAGAAGGCATTTTAGAAGCGGTAGTGCGTCAAGATATTCCCGATTTACAGCAGCGTTTGCCGGTAATTAAGCCGGTGCAAATGGGCGATCGCTGGCCGGGCGAGAACTTTCGCGGACTGCTGATAACGTCTGCTCAAGGATGGCTGCAAGCTCGGCTGAGCCAATCGGAGACGTCTCGTTTTCCGGTGGGCATTCCAACTTTAATCGACGGCGCGGGCGATCTGGAGCGGTGGGCGCGCCAGGAGATGCAAATTGTTTTATCGACTGCTGACTGGGATGCACTGATGCTGGCTTACCCTAGCCAGCGGACATTTATTCGAGACATGCGGGTGCGCATTACCCATGCCGTTTTTCAGCATCCGGCCAATCCCTATAGCTGCCATCTCATCGAAGACCCTGAGAAGGCACTGTTAGAGGAGCTGTTTGCGCTGTTAGATATGCAGCAAGGCTTTGCCTGTTTGCCCCCTCAGTGGCATTCGTTCTGGCAGCAGTTTCAGCTTGCTGATAGGCTCGCGTGGAGCCAGCTCGACCGCTCTTCGGGAACGGTGAGCTTATGCTGTGGCCCAACGGATATTGCTCGGCGGCTAGCGCCAGTCTGGGCGCAGCAGCCTATTGTGCTGATGGGGGCGGCTTTGGATGCTGAAAAGCAGGCGGATAAGTATCGAGCGCGGTTGGGCTTGGGCGAGATGACCTGCCTGAATTTTGGCCCGGATCGGCACAATGACTTAATCCATTTGTATCTGCCCGATCGGCTGCCGATGCCAAATACCAGCCATTTTCAACCTGCGGTGATGCAGGAAGTGCGATCGCTATTGACCCGTAGCACTACTAACGCCTCGACTGGCAGTACGGTGATTCTCGTTGGCGATATGCCGCTTAAGGCTCAAATGGCGACGCTGCTAGCGGCTGAGTTTGGCTCTCGCGTGCAGGTGGAATCGCCGATCGGGCCGCAGGGCGTTCTGATTGCCGGGTGGGATTATTGGCATCGGCATCAGACCGAGTTTGCGGTGCCCGATTTGTTGATTATTACCACGCTGCCAATTCCTTCGTTAGAAAACCCCGTCGTGGCCGGGCGAGTTGCTAGCTACAAGCGGCGTAGGCAGGACTGGTTTAAGGCGTATTTGCTGCCGGCTGCGCTTAGTGAGCTGCAACATGCGGTGGCTCCTGTGCGATCGCGTCAGGGCATCGTCGCGCTTTTAGACAACCGAGTCAACCATCGCAGCTATGGTCGTCAGGTAATTAGCGCGCTGAGCCCAGCGGCTCGCAGCACTCACCTCAATGTCGAATGGTTTGAGGCGGCGCCGCACACGGCTGGATATCTCTAAACAAATAATAATTTAGCGGGCTGCTTGGCGTAGCGGGTCCGTAAGCTCGCTATAGTAAATGCTAACGATTGGGAAAGGGCACCGCAATGGGAGAATCTAAGCGCAGACAGGCTTCATTAGGCGAGGACTACGGTAAACCAGAACCGGCTATACGCGGTCTTCCTTTCAGTAAAGAATCAGCTAGTAAGTTTGTCTCTTGGTCTACTACGGGGGCTTGGGCAGGCATTGTTTTAATGATTGCAACCTGGCTTACTATTCGTTTCGTAGGGCCTGGTTTAGGCTGGTGGACGCTAACTAACTAAATCTCTCAAACCCCTCAAGCAGGCTCTTTAAGCAATTCTTGTATGTCTTTAGTTTAATCCCTATATTTTGTGACCAGAGAATCTTAACTCTTTGACTCAAAGCATCAACTTTTGTCACGTTATATTCTTCGTGCCTTTGGCTACGTTATTCCGCCTCTGTCTGCGTTAGAACATATTAAGAGCATTGAGTTAGTTAGCAATTGGCCTGCATCTATTTAAAGGATGATTTAGGTCAGTTTATGTAATAGCTTCTACTGATAGCTTTTACTTTTGGGTGTCTTACGTTTTTGCAATGGTTCGTGTAGAAGAGAATCGGTTACATTGAGTAGAAGCCAGTGCTTAATATTTCTTAAGAAAGTAGAACATCTACTTTTAGTCTGTTCCCTTCGGCACTGGCAGATAACGAGCAAAATTGTTATAAAAGTACACAAAGCCGTGCAAGCTTTAATCCAACAGAAATTTGCCATTTGCTGAGGTTAGTAAACGGCTTTCTTTGGGAATATCTCGAAAAGATATTAAGACATTCTTAAGAAGAATATGTAGAATCATTTAGATGGTGTGGAGAAAACGGCATGTTTGTAAGACTTGCAGATCAACACCGGCAGTTTGTTCAGGACTTAGTTCTTAACCTGAAAGCACTGGCGGTTGTATTAGAGAAAAGGGGCTGTTTAGCATCTTGCTACACCTGTGGCGATGAGCTAAACAGCGCCTCATTTATGGTGAGCTTGGGTGGGGATCACCTCATTCGTTTCTTGGTATCCGACTATGGCATTACCTGGACAGAGATGCGCGACGACCGCGAGTTGATGAAGTTGGAAGGAGCTGAGGCGATTAGTCAGCTTCAGGAATTGGCCAATATCATCAAGTATCAAGTGAGTCCTGCTGAAGCAAAAGTCGCGGCTTAGACGATTCTTGTTTTCGTTTGAGACGCGATCCCCTATATGCGATCCTGTATCAAATAATTCACTGTTAGATATCGGTGAGCCTGATTGCATTTAAGTACAAGTAAACAATTGCCCCTAGCTGTGCTGGGTATCTGCGCTTTTCATGAGTCTAGGCCCTATGGCTTAGGCTTGTTTAGTATTAGCCTCTCTACATTATAGGATCTGGCGATCCCTCTTTTCAAGCTAAGCGGTTAGTCTTTCTCGAAGAGAGGGGATCGCTAATATGCAGTTAAGGCTGCTATGGCCTGAGCTGAGGGTATTAAGTCTGGGCGCTTGATTTCTCTGCGATAGCTGCTCTAGTTTGAAGCTCTATTTGGGTGGCAAAGTCAGGATTTTCCGTGAGATGCTGTACCGTATTATCTCTTCCTTGCGCGAAGTTCTTACCTTCGTAGCTGTACCAGGCGCCCTTTCTATCGATTACGCCAGTCTCTTCGGCTAAATCGACAATGCATCCTATCGTCGAAATGCCCTGACCAAACAAAATGTCGAACTCAACTACGCGAAATGGCGGCGCAATTTTGTTTTTTGCCGTTTTTACTTTGACGCGAATTCCAAACTGATCGGTGCCTTTTTTCAGCGTTTGTACTCGGCGAATGTCTAGGCGCACAGAGGCGTAGAATTTGAGGGCATTGCCGCCGGTTGTGGTTTCGGGGCTACCGTAGACAACTCCAATTTTTTGCCGAAGCTGGTTGAGAAAAATAACGGTGCAGCCGGATTTACCGATGTTGCCGGTGATTTTTCTGAGGGCTTGACTCATTAGTCTTGCTTGCAAGCCCATATGGGAGTCGCCCATTTCTCCTTCAATCTCTGCTCTAGGCACCAGTGCGGCAACCGAATCTATGACGACGATGTCTACCGCTGAGGAGCGTACGAGCTGATCGGTGATCTCTAGTGCGGTTTCGCCGTTGTCGGGTTGGGAGATCAGCAGGCTTTCAACATCGACGCCGACAGCGGCTGCATAGACGGGATCGAGCGCATGTTCAGCGTCGATGAAGGCGGCGGTGCCTCCACTGGCTTGAACAGAGGCGATCGCATGCAGTGCCAGTGTTGTTTTACCTGCACTTTCTGGGCCATATATCTCGGTTACCCGGCCCTTGGGGAACCCACCGCCGAGGGCCAAATCTAACGGGAGCGCGCCGCTAGGGATAGTCTCTATCTTCATTCTGTCGGCATTGCCTAGACGCATAATAGAGCCTTGGCCAAAGTTTCGCTCGATGTGGGTTAGCACCTGAGAAAGGGCGCGCTCTTTGGCTTTATCAGGCGATGGCGCACTGGGATCGGTAGTTGCGTCAGTAGCGGCGGTGGCTTTTGAGGATTTGGCCATGAGTACCTATAAGAAAAGGGCGGATAGGAAAATGACGATAGAAAGCTAGCAAGCCGCGGATGCTTTTTGCTAACTAAAAATACTGATGTACTACTATATTACTAATACTCGTGTACTTGTCTAGATCGTTTGAACATTTTTTGATGAATATTGCGCAGCCGGAAGATAACTTGTGGATAACGTAAAATCTAGACTGTCGATTACAAATAGCTGCGCGAGCGATGGCCGACTTTAACGTTGACTTAACTGGAGAGAATAGTCCTGTAGAGAATAGTTCTAGCAATGCTTTTTCTCAGCGGTCAGCTCTGGCAGATGGGGCGGTTGGGGTGGCTGGCCTCACCGACTATCTCAAGCTTTTACTAGAGGAAGATTCTCAGCTTCGAAAAATCTGGGTGATTGGCGAGGTCTCTAGTGCTAATAGCCATCGGCAAGGCTGTTTTTTCACGCTGCAGGAGCCAGATGGATCGGCGGCGATAAGCTGCGTGGTTTGGAAGTCTCAGCTCGATAAGCTGACAGTTCTGCCTAAGAAGGGAGAACAAGTTACCGTGCTCGGTCAGGTTCGGCTTTATCCTAAGCGAGGGTCTTACCAGCTTACGGTGTGGCAGGTTTTGCCCGCTGGTGAAGGCTTGCAGGCGCTGCGCTATCAGCAGCTGCGATCGCGTTTGGCAGCTGAGGGTTTGTTCGACTTTGAGCGTAAGCGTCCGCTACCGGCTTATCCGCAGACGCTAGCGGTAGTGACCTCGCCACAAGCCGCTGCCTGGGGCGATATTCAACGAACGCTAGCGCAGCGGAATTCGGGTATGCGGGTGCTGCTTTCTCCGGCGACGGTGCAGGGCGAGCAGGCTCCTGTTTCGATTGCTAAGGCCGTTGAGCGAGTGGGCCAAGATGGCCGGGCTGATTTGCTGTTGCTAGCTAGAGGCGGCGGTGCGAGTGAGGATTTGGCTTGTTTTAACGATGAGCGAGTGGTAATGGCGATCGCTCAGTCGCCAATTCCAGTCATCACCGGCATCGGCCACCAACGCGACGAGTCTTTAGCTGATTTGGTGGCTGATGTTTGTGCGCATACGCCAACGGCTGCGGCTGAGCAAGCGGTTCCTAGCCTAGACGATCTTTATAGCGAGCAGGCGCAGTACCTTCAGCGATTAGCAGGCGTGATGTCTGCTCGGCTGCGGCTAGCTCGGCAAAGCGTGGATTTCTGCCAAGCTCGGCTTCAGCGGCTGCGTTTGGATAGTCAGCTGGCGCAGCATCGAAAGGATATTAGCTGGCAAAGGCAGCAGCTAATGAGCAGCCTGTCCCAGCGTCTGCAGGCAGCCCAGCATCAGCATCAGCTATTGACCGAAAAGCTGGCGACGCTCGATCCTGAATCGGTTTTGCGACGCGGCTATGCCCTGGTTAGGCGCGAAGGGCAAATTGCGATCGCGTCCAGCGAATTACCGGCAGGCACTGAGATTGAAGTTCAGCTAAGTCGGGGGTCTGTAAGCGCAAGAGTGACCGATACTTTGCCGCCATAATGTTTTGTTTTGCCACGACGTACCAAACGTAGATCGCTGATATTCCGATTTTGACGCCTGACCAAGCTACTTCCCTAAACTATGCCTAGTTCTAAAAAAGTCCCTGCTTTGCCCAAAGACTGGAGTTACGAAGATACGTTAGCGCGGATTGAAGATATTACCGCTCAGCTTGAAACCGGTGATATGCCATTAGCAGAGGTTTTTGAACAGTTTGCAGAAGCGGTGGGTTCGCTGAAGCAGTGCGATCAGTTTTTGCAGGGCAAACAGACAGAGGCCGCTCTGTTGATAGAGACATTAGTGGGTGGCGATGAGGAAGCAGCCGATTAGCTGGCATATAACTGGTTTGAGCATCATATATTGACTCGCGAATTTGCTCATTTACAAGCTTACGAATTTAAGCGCTAAGCCAATGCCTCTGCCCGGTTTGTAGAGGCCCGTTCTATCGCTGCTGACTGGCTGGCTTCAAGCGACTGCCCGTTGTTGTCTGCTGACCGGTGGTTTGCAATACCCGTTGAGCTGATGTCGGCCGGATTAGGCTGCGCTTCGGGGGTGCTGGGCGCTAGTTGATGAATAGGAAGCTGTATTCTGAAAGTAGTGCCCTGTCCTGTCTGATTTTCTACAGCAATGCTGCCGCCCATTTTCTCAATGAGCTGTTTAGCCAGTGTTAGGCCTAGCCCGGCCCCTTCGCCACTTCGGTAGAAAGCTTCAAAAAGCTTGGCAGTATCTGCCTTGCTGATGTCTGTCCCTGAATCTTGCACCTTGATATAGAGGGTTTTGCTGTTGTTCAGAGCAGCGGTTACCCATACCCGTCCGCCTTTGGGTGTAATTTGAAGGCCGTTTTCAATGAGATGAATAAGCGCTTCTTTGAGCGCGGACCCTATGCCCATTACTTCTGGAAGGTTGGGCGGAATGGTGTGGGCAAGCATGATCCCGCGCTCCTCTGCGAGCGGTTGGTAGGTGCTAACGATGCCTGGAATAATGTCTGAGAGCTTGAGGGTTTGAATCGGTGCGGTTGGCGTTGTCTGTATCTGTAGCAGGTCGAAGACGCTGGCAATGAGCGATTTTTGGCGATCGCACTGGGTCGCAATCATCTCCAGGTAGAGCTGCCGCTGCGATAATTTTATGGTGGGCGATCCTAGTAAGGTCAATGCTGTTTTGACGGTTGTCAGCGGCGCCTGAAGCTCCTGATTAGCCTGCGAAAGAAAGTCAGGTGCAAGGGCATCTAGCGCGGTTGCCCCTGTTTTAGACTGGTTGGATAACTCAGCTCGTAGGGTTTCTTGAGCCTGTAGCTGCCAGGTGAGAAAGGCACTGTCTAATGGGTGCGTTGACTGTAGCAGGATGCCAGCAGGGAACAGTCTGGCCCATTGGCTCAGTGCGGCTTGTCCGGCAATTGTCTGCTCGTCTTGATAGCTGCGATCGCTCGTTTCTGCATTTACGGTAGCGGCCCGATTTAGATGATCTTGCGCTTGGCCTGACTCCTGATGGCGTGACTGATCCTGACTGTTTTCAATGACGGCTTTAATTCCGGTTGAAAGAGCTGCGATCGCCTGTCCCGAGATTGTGCAATACAGCTGCAGGGTTCGTTTGTCTGCGGCATGAGGATTGCGCACGGCTAGCAGCGACACTACAAAATCGTCGGCTACGGCCATACATAAATATTCTCGCTTTAGGTCGGTGTCTTGCTCTATTGGAATAGGTCGCAGGCTCGCCGCCATATTTTCGGGTGGTTTGCCGGTCTGCGCACCTAGCGAATAGATGGTGCAGCCTGCGGCTTGCTGTCCGTATTGCCAGATATCTGTCCACCAAGCGTCGTCTTTGGGTAGCTTTACCCAAATCGTGGCCGATACCTGATGAGCCACCAAGAAGTTTGAAAGGGACTGGATGGCCGCCTTAAATCCTTTAGGGTTGGTGGGAATAGCCGTTGGCTCTAGCAGGGAGCCAATCAGATGATTCTGTAAAGATAGAGACGACATGGCGTACGGATAAGGAGTAATCGGGCGACAAAGCTTGGGTGATAACAGCGCTAACGACCGTTTTAGGGCGGGCAAAGATGTTGACTGCTGCAAAATCTACGGCTAGAGGCTCAGCAATGCTTCCTTATTTAGCGTGCAGATATTTTCTTTTCAGCAACATTTTTTAACTGTTTTCCAGCGGCATCTTTACAGCAGCATCTCTACAGCAGCATTGTTTGCTTTATCCGAGGACTATCGAATCAACCGCATTGCTCTAGCATTCTTTAGAAAAAATATTCTTTAGTAAAGAACATTAGAGCGGGCTATTTAAGGCGGAGCGCTCGATTAGATAGTTGCTTAAATATGCCTAAAGTGTGCCCTTATATTGGCTAAAGTTTGTCATTTGTTCGGCAGTTTTCCCCTTATTAAGCGGTCTGTCTATGTGCTATCGCGCACCTCGCCTGTGAGCTATTGCGTAACCCGTCTGCGTACCATCACGTGGTTTATTTAGGCGCTATTGCTTTGCAAGTCTTTCTTCAAGCGCTGCTCTAGACTGCTCTCTATCATCGAAGTGAATTTTTTCGGTGCCCAAAATCTGATAGTCTTCGTGCCCTTTGCCCGCAATGATGATGCCGTCTCCGGGATGGGCGTTTAGAATCGCGCTGCGAATGGCCTGGGCGCGATCGCTAATTACCTGCTGGTCGTCTAGCGGTGCTGCAATGCCAGCAACAACGTCTTTCAAGATTTGCTCAGGATCTTCGGTGCGAGGATTATCGGAGGTGACGATCGCCCGGTCGGACTGCTCGTAGGCGATGCGGCCCATTTTGGGGCGTTTGGTGCGATCGCGATCGCCGCCGCAGCCGAAGACGCAAATTAGCTGGCCTGAGATAAAGGGTCGCGCTGCTTGGAGGGCGTTATCTAGGCTATCGGGCGTGTGGGCATAGTCCACAATTACGCTAATGTCTTGGCTGTCTTTGATTTGTACTCTCTCCATCCGTCCGGGTACACCCGCAAACTTAGGTAAGGCTTGAACAATTTGATCGAGGCCCACACCCAAATGCAGCGCCGAGCCAACGGCTGCAAGCAGATTTTCCAGGTTGAACTGACCGACTAGCGGCGAGGTAAAGGCTTGCGCTCCAATCGGTGTACAGAGCGTGCCGCTAACGCCAGTCGGCCCATAGGTTAGGTCTGCGGTGTAGAGATCGGCGCTGGTGTCTTCAACGCTATATGTCCATAGGGGGCGGTTGCCTGCTCTTTCAATGAGCGTTTGCCCATATGAATCGTCTTGGTTGATAATGGCGCGACCTTTTAGATAGTCGGTGTTAAACAGTAGGGCTTTGGCTTCGAAGTAATCGTCTAGGTCTTTGTGATAGTCGAGGTGGTCTTGCGTGAGGTTGGTGAAGACGGCGACTTCAAAAGGGATGCTCCAGGCTCTGTGCTGAGCGAGTGCGTGAGAGCTGATTTCCATCACGGCGTTTTGGCAGCTAGCGGCGTGGGCGCTGGCAAGTTCTGCCTGGAGGTCGATTGAAAAGGGCGTGGTGTGCAAGGCGACTTTTTCATAGCCCGGCCAGCGGGTGTAGAGCGTCCCTAAAATGGCGGTTTTTTGCTGCGCCTGGTTGAGGAAGTATTCAATTAGGTGAGTGGTGGTGGTTTTGCCGTTGGTGCCAGTGACGCCCACCATGTTCATCGACTGAGCGGGGCGATCATAAAAGGCGGCGGCGAGTTCTGCGCAGGCTTTGGGCACATCGGCAGTGGTGATGACCAGGGCCTGATTGCCAGGGTTGGGCTTGACTGCTAGAGAGTCTGAGGTGATCAGAGCCGCGATCGCCCCTTTTTCGATGGCGCTAGGCCAAAACTTGCCGCCATCTACGCGAGTGCCCGGCATTCCGATGAAGAGATTTCCAGGGGCGATCGCCTGAGAATTTGCGCAGAGTCCGGTTACCTCTTGGTGCCAGCTATCATGCATTTCAAGGCTGGTTGCTTCAATTTGTACGGACGTTAGCTGAGAGAGCAGTTCTTTTAGCAGCATTTGAGTCTCCTTAATCACCACGAGCGATCGCTCAATAGATATTCTGAGTTTCACTCTGTAGAATCTATTTGCGATTGACCTTGGCAGAGATTATGCCTCAAAGGGGCCTACATACTTCTGTAACATTTGCGCCACCTGCTTAACAGAAGCCCGAGGAGAGACGCGGGGCAACGGACGTTCTACCGGTTCTGCGGACTGCTCCATTGGCATACACAGCACGGGTACTTCATACTGGTATTTTTGAAACCACACTTCATTTTGGGTGATGTCGCGCTTTTCTAGCTGAACTGGAAGCTGGGCCAGTTTTTCTTCAAGCCCTTCGCAAAGATGGCAGCCTGGCTTGCTATAGAAAATGAGAGTCGTCATTTTAGTCGTTAGAGTTTAGTAGTTAAAGTCGTGAGTAGAGGAGTCTTGCTCTTATTCTCTCACTTGCCCAACGAAAAGCGTCCTGAGCGCAAATTGTGTGTAATTAATAACATTTGAAATGGGTTTCATCCGCTACGGTTCGAGATGCACCCAATCTATTAGAGCTATCTTGAAATTTTGTGCATCGGGAAAGCGCCTACTACAGGGCATTTTCAGCCTCTTGTTGGGTTTGTCTAGCTGACGAGATCGGTTAATGACCGGTATCCCGACCGGAATATGCGGGATTATGCAGTAGGATTGAAAATGTTACATGAAGCAGCCTTTTTCTCTGTGATCCGAACAGGTGATCCGAACGGGTGATCCGAACGGGCTGTCGACTACCTAGTAAACAACGTCCGGCGATATTAATTCCGGCGATACTAATATGGTTCAGTGCATAGAAGCGCCTGCTGCGACTGCTGTAGATAGCAAACGTGCTAAACAGTCCGACTGCAGCTTAGCGACGCTCGATTTAAGCATCCTCAATCAGCGATTTGACCAAGCCTCTCCTCAAGAAATACTGGCCTGGTGTATCGAAAACATTCCGCAGGGGTTAGTGCAGACGACTTCTTTTAGCCTGCTACCGATTACGCATATGCTCTATAAAGAGCTAAACCATCCAATTCCAGTCGTCTTTTTAGACACGCTGCATCTCTTTTTGGAAACGCTAGAGACGGCTCAAAAGGCTAAGACGCTCTACGATTTAGACCTGCATGTTTACCGCGCTGCCGGTGTAGATAGCCAGGACAATTTTGCCGCTCGGTACGGTGAGGCGCTTTGGGAAAAGGATATTGAGCGTTTCTATGAGCTGACTAAGGTGGAGCCTTTGCAGCGGGCTTTAGATGAGCTGAACGTAAAAGCTTGGATTACGGGGCGACGCCGCGATCAGTCCAAGACTAGACAAGATCTGCCTATCTTCGAGCGCGATGAGAACGGGCGGCTAAAGGTAAATCCGCTAGCGAACTGGACTAGCAAAGATGTCTGGACTTATACCTTTGAGCACAACGTTCCTTATAACCCACTCCACGACCAGGGCTATACCAGCATTGGTGACCAGCCGCTGACGACGCCGACTGCTGCAAATGAGGACGAGCGGGCGGGGCGCTGGAGAGGTAGTGAAAAAACCGAATGCGGGATTCATTTTTAAATAGCGTCTTTGAATAGCGTCTAATTTAAACAGCGTCTAACGTTTGGGTGGGGCGATCGTAGATTTCGCTGAAGACAGCACCACGATGCCGACAATAATTGAGGCAGCTCCCAAAATGCTGATGGCGGGCATGGTTTCTTGGATTAAAAAGAACGCCAGCACGGCGGCGGAAATAGGGACTAGTAAGTTGAGCGTGGTGGTGAGGATGGGCGGCAGATGTTTGGCTGCGTAGCTGTAGCAAAACGTGGGCACGACAGTACATACAACGCCTAGCCCGAGCGCTATGTTGAGTGAGTTGGGCTGCGTTACTTTAGCGATGAAGGTAGGCGAACTGGCCGCGACGATGGGCGCGATGATGGCTGACCCGATGACGAAGGTGGTACAGGAAACGGCGATTGGGCTGAGCGATGTATGGCTAGCTGAGTACCGCTTAAAGAGGGCTGCGTACCCTAGTGAAACGCAAGCGGCGAGGAGTGCAAAGCCTAGTCCGGTAAGGTAGGTTGTGCGATCGCTGCCTGCCATTCCTTGAATTTTGGGCGACACAAATAGAATGAGTCCTAAAAATGCTATGCCAGCACCGGCTATTTCGGCGATCGCCAATTTCTGCCGGGCCACTACTTTTACGCCTAGCCCGATAATAGGAGATAGCCCAACGACTAAAGCTACATCACTAACGGGCGCAAGCTGGAAGGCGCGAACCGCAAACAGATAATAGAACAGCATCAGGCTAGAGAGCAGTATCCCGATTGGGCGGCGAAGGAGTGCTAACGATTCGGATAGTAAGGCCGGGCGAAACAGAAATATAACGAGCGTGACGGCTAGCGATAGCAACGTGCGAATAGCCAGAATTTCGATGGTTGAAAAGCCGGGAAGTAGCTTGATGAAGGTGCCAGTAAGCCCCCAAGTAAAGGCTGCAAGACATCCCCAGGCGATCGCTGGCATGCGCGATGCAGTGTGGGCCATAGGTAACAACTCTCGATACAATTGGCGGGCTAATCTATTTTGACTGCCTGTGAGCGCTTTACCCAAGACGGCTTTTATC
>Ga0115546_1001575_pt1 | contig 14049 bp, 15 predicted proteins | sample COGITO_mtgs_1004_FD_87186 | JGI IMG/M metagenome (GOLD analysis project Ga0115546, IMG submission 87186) | Pelagic marine microbial communities from North Sea - COGITO_mtgs_100413 | ecosystem: Environmental > Aquatic > Marine > Epipelagic | place: Germany:Helgoland, sampling site Kabeltonne...
ACCGTTTCAAGCGGCGCCGTAAACGGATGATGACACGCATAATACCGGCCATCGGCCTCTTCAAACATTGGAAACTCGACTACCCAAAGCGGCTTCCATTCATCACTAACCTGGCCCAATTCATTAGCCAGCTTAAGGCGCAAAGCACCAAGTGCGTCCGACACCACTTTGTAAGTATCTGCACCAAAGAAAATAGCATCGCCGTCATTGGCATGAGTACGCTCAAGAATAGCGGTTAACGCGGCATCACTTAAGTTTTTAACAATAGGAGACTGCAAGCCATCTCGACCTTTGCTCTTGTCATTGACCTTAATATAGGCCAAACCTTTGGCTCCATAGGCGGAAACAAATGTAGGCAAACTATCGAGCTCTTTGCGAGACATACTGGCAGCGCCAGGCACACAAAGCGCCGCAACCCGGCCGCCAACCTTATTTGCAGGTTCGGCGAATACTTTAAATGCTTCATCTTTCACTAGATCGTCCACGTCAACCAGCTCTGTCGTGACGCGAAGATCAGGCTTATCGGAGCCAAATCGACGCATAGCATCGGCATAGGTCATTCGTGGAAAAGTACCCAATTTCACACCTAACATCTCGCTAAAACACGTTTGAATAAGCGCTTCACCGAAACCCATCACAGCTTCTTCATCGACAAAAGAAGCTTCTATATCAATTTGGGTAAACTCTGGCTGTCGATCGGCGCGTAAATCTTCATCTCGAAAACACTTGACGATCTGATAATACTTATCAAAACCAGACATCATTAAAAGTTGTTTAAAAAGCTGAGGTGACTGAGGTAGCGCATAAAAATGACCAGGATGCACCCGACTAGGCACCAAGTAATCTCGCGCACCTTCAGGGGTTGCCTTAGTTAACATAGGCGTTTCAATATCCAGGAAACCCGCAGTGTCGAGAAACGAGCGCACTCGAGATGCCAATTGCGCTCGAAACCGAATAGTTTTGGCAAGCTCTGGTCTGCGTAAATCAATGTACCGATACTTCAATCGAACGTCATCACCAACATTTTGATGTTCATCTAGTGGGAAAGGCGGCGTTTTAGCTTTGCTCACAAGCTTAAGTTCTAATCCAAGCACTTCAATCTGACCACTGGGCAAATCAGGGTTGACAGTGCCCTGAGGTCGCGCCCGTACACGGCCCTGCACGTGAACTATAAACTCGCTACGTAAAGTCTCAGCCAGTGCAAAAACATCCACGGTGTCTGGATCAAATACGACCTGCAACAAACCCTCACGATCTCGAAGATCAAGAAAAATGACCCCACCATGATCACGTCGTCGATGCACCCAACCAAACACATTGACCGTTTCACCGACTAAGTCTTCATTTACCTGACCACAATAATGGCTTCTCATAGATACTCTCACTTCATTTGATAATAGGAAAATGAGGTATATTAACAAATTGAAGAAAGAAAGAGTAGCACAGCGTGATCAGTGTCGAATTTTATATGATCCACAAACTCATACTGGCTCTACAACAATCTAAATTAATGAAATAAGGAGCGTTCATTGATTCAAAAACCAATACAATCATCTGCCCTCATCATTGCCACAGCTTTACTAAGCGTAATTTTCACCATGAGTCACTGCTTGGCCGCAGATTATGATCGAGTCACCCGGCAAAAATGCTACTCAAAAAGAAATTTCAAAGAAATCCAGGATGTCTGCGTAGTTGCAATCGAAAAACAACGCCCCATTAAAAAATGCAAAACCTACGGGCCAAGTAATATTAAACAATGCCACTGGGTCAACGGTATTATTCGAGATACAGCAAGCAGCATGTATAAAACGAGGCCAAACCCCTATGTGAGCCGGGCGTATCGTGGAGAGTGGTGAGAGTATAGAAGATCGCAGCCGACCATCCTACGAGAGCCTTGATGCTTAACAAGATATGAAAATGGTGGGCCTTCCCAGACTCGAACTGGGGACCTGCCGATTATGAGTCGGATGCTCTAACCAACTGAGCTAAAGGCCCAAGCGAGAAATTATAAGCTGGTCACCTTTGAAAAGCAACATCATTAACGCTCATTTTGATAGATTTAACCGACGAGCATAGGTTGCTATAAGCTTCACTGCCCTATTCTTAATTTTGAATATTGAGAAAAAACAGCTTTAAGCTGCGATTTAAAATAAGGCCAGTCAAAAAGCCAAGGATCAGTTTTGCGAGTAGGCGCAATTGCTTGATGACCGACTATATTAGTCAAAGGATGGCGCTGACAAAGCTCGCCAACTAGAAAAACTAAGTTCTGGTATTGAACTTGAGTAAACCCAGATGTTTCAGTCCCTAGTAATTCCACACCTAAACTAAAATCATTAACTCGAGTGCGACAGTCATCAGCAAATGGCATGCAACTTTCCCCCGCATGCCAAGCCATTGCCATGTCTGGTACGGCTTGCCACACACTGCCACTTCTATCAATAATATAGTGAGCAGAAACCCCGCATTTGTCTAACCACTCTCCACAAAGTTTTGGCGAAAAACAATCTTGGTGCTCTGGATGATGCATACTATGAATCACCAGCGTGTCAATGACTACGCCGGCAGGCCGTGGCCCATATTGCTGACTTGGCAGCTGCTGTATAATCACTATCGCTTTTGTGCCTGGGCTTGTGGTACAAGCCGTAAAGCTCCAAGATCGTACCCAAGTTCGCTTAACGCAGCTGTTGCTTTTGAATATTCAACGTCTGACAATGTAGGCGTGCGACTCATGATCCAAGCATAATCTCGAGACTTTCTTGCAATTACTGTTAGTTTGTAATTGTCGTCAATGTAGACCACTCGGTAATCAAATTTAAATGGCCACATTGGTTGTACTTTCCAATGCCCGGATTCTTTTTCATTAACAAAGCCGGTCATAGTGTATTTTTTATCTGGTCCATCTAAATTTTTGTCATTAAAAGTATATTTGACATCAACTTGGCCCTTGTCGTTCAAGCTGTAGTTTTCTATGGCGTTGTAGGCATTTTTCTCACCCCAAACTGGTATATGGCTAATCACATACCAACTGCCCATAAACTTTTCAAGATTAATATTTTTTACAGGCATAGGTTTAGAGGCGCAACCAACCAACCACAATCCCATGAACCCTATACACAACATTTGAATCTTGCGAATTGTATTATTCATAGGCTGCTGCGGTAAAGTAGCGAATTGTATATTCATCTTCAGTCTCACTTTCAAGTGCAATCCATTTATCATTTGAGTCATACCATAGCAAGATTTCCTTGTCCTTTGCTGTTAAAAGGTATTTCTCACTGGTGAACGGTTTTTCATTGATAACTAATGTTTCAGTGCCAAGAGATTTAAAAGTAGCCTCTTCATAGTCGCCAGTTTGTGAGTTCAATAAAGCATTAGCGTTTAATAAATCCTTATTCCAATAGGCAAAAGAATGCACACACTCTTGCTGGAGCTGGCTTTTGCCTTGATGAGATTCTAATTTAAAGGTCTTGCCTTGCTGACGCCCTTTAACAAATAGGGCCTCCCCATCATTATCCGTAGTGGCATCAATACTTAAAAGACAACCGTCCGACCAAACCTCTTCAGTGGCGTGATGATAACTAAAAGCGGAAAAAACAAGAAACTTGACGCTAAAATCTGCCTTAATAGAAATTTTCAGCTGATCGTCTTCTTGTCGAAGCTTAACAAAGTGATACCCCATAGCCCGCTTATCTAGAAAGACTTTAAACTTATAGTCTGTTGCGGCAAGATCTGTGTTTCTTTCACTATGGGCACTGTTTGACCAAATGCCAAGCACCAATACCCAAAACAAGGCTCGTCTATATATATTCATATTTGCTCCCACTCATCTTTGTTCTTTAAAAATCTAGTAATTTAAAAATTTTTTAGTCAGCTCGTGTTGCGGGTATTCAAATAACTGAGCAGCTGGGCTAAACTCAATAAGCCGACCACATCCTTGATGGCTCCAAAAAAACCCGACATAATCCGCAATACGCCTAGCTTGAGCAAGATTGTGAGTGACAACAACCAGCGTATAATCTTTTTTAAGTTTTAAAATAAGCTGCTCAATACCGAAGGCGGCTATGGGATCAAGTGCGCTACAAGGTTCGTCCATTAATAAAATTTTCGGCTGCAAAACTAGCGCACGAGCAATACAAAGCCTTTGTTGCTGACCACCCGACAGACACAATGCCGAACTATTGAGCCGATGAGCCACCTCTGCCCAAAGACCAACATCTCGTAGAGTTTGCTCAATTATGCCTGGACGATCTTGCTTTGGATAGCCATGCTCTTTTAGGGGTAAATCTAAGTTTTTATAAATGGACAGCGGAAACGGATTAGCTTGCTGAAATATAGTGCCAATTGTCTGATAATGCATAACAGTGTGATTGGGCGAATCAAGCAAATTATACGATTGATCAGCATTTAAAAAAATTTGACCAGAAACCCTTGTTTGAGGTATCAACTTATACAAACCGTTGATTGCTGACAAAAAACTAGATTTACCACTGCCTGACGGCCCCACAATTGTAGTCACACTGCACGGGCTCACAGATAAGGATACTTCTTCTAAAACTTTCTGCTGATCTATCCAATAATTTAGATGCTTAATTATTATCATTAAGTCCTATCCATTCATTCCGTCCATTCGATTATTCCGCTTTGATACTACTAATTGATGGGCCAAACTATTAATCATAAAAAGCAACACAATAAGGACTAAAGCAGTACCATAGGCCCCACTCTCACCACCTGTAATATTTAAAGCAAGATCATAAATATGCACAGACAATGTTCTGCCAGAATCAAGCCAGGACTCGGGAGTTTTATCAACAAACCCGCTTGTAAAGAGTAATGCAGCAGTTTCGGCAGTGGCTCGACCTATACTTAAAATAAGCCCAGCTGCAACAGCAGGCGCTGCTTGTGGCAATAAAATTTGCACGATAAATGTTATTTTTGAGAGACCAAGAGCCTGTGCTCCAAGTCGCCATTGGTTATCTACAAGATTAAATCCAAGCAAGCAAGTGTGAATAAAATACGGCAGAATCATTGCTGCAAGAGTAAGCCCACCAGCCAATATTGAATAGCCTAATTGTAAATAGAGACAAAAAAAGGTATTGCCAAAAAGCCCGTACACAATTGAAGGCACACCAGCCAAAATATAAATGGCTTTTGACACCCAGGCGCCTAGTCTTACGGATTTAAACTCACTAAGCCATAAGCTTGTGGCCAACCCTAAAGGAACAGTCACAGTCACAGCAATCAGCAGCACCCACGCGGTGGTTTGCAGTATAGAGGCAATACCACCAGCCCGACCAGAATTCAAAGGATTTGAAATCAAAAATTCCCAAGATATTGTGCCAAGACCTCGGATAAGAATCTGTCCAAAGATCCACAATATAACTAATAATAACAAACCAGTGAGACTAAAAATGAGGGCCGTAAAGACTTTATTTTTAAAGTCCTGCTGCCTCGAAACAGCTCGTTTTTGATTACTGACCAATAGCAACATCCTTGGTACGAATGGATGCCTGAATAAACACCAACACAGTCACACAGGCAATCAATAATAAACCTGACATATATAAACTCGCTCGATGTGTGTCCAATGCATAGGCCATTTCTAAGGCAATATTACTGGTAAGTGTTCGTACAGGATCCATAATACTTTTGGGCATTTTTGCGATATTACCAGCAACCATAAGTACAGCCATTGTTTCTCCAAAAGCTCGGACACAGGCCAACACAATGCCAGAATAGAGGCCACTTTTAGCAGCTGGGATGGCAATTCTAATAATAAAAGTAGCCTGACTGAGCTGCAATGCTTGAGCGGCCTGGCGCAAGTTAGTAGGCACTAATCGAAAAGACGCTAAGCTGGTCATAATGACGGTAGGCACAACCATAAGTGCTAGTACAATACCCGCTGTCAATACGTGCGTTCCAGATGGCGACCACCGAGACATCACTGGCACTAAAGCGGTTAATCCCCATAACCCCAACACCACTGAGGGCATGCCGGTCAAAATATCAAAAATAAATTCTAAAATATTGGCCAGACGACCACGCAGATAAAAGTGAATACAGATAGCAACGGCAATACCAAATGGCCCAGCAATAATCAATGCAATACCAGTGACCAACAAAGACCCCACGAGCATTGATACATGGCCGAACCAACCATCTGTGGGATACCAGTCGGTACTGATAAAAGTCCATGCCCTATCGCTGAAAAAAAAAGGGAAGGCTTCTTGAACCACAAATCCGACAATAAAAATCAGTAAACAGCAAACCCAGGCAGTAACACCAAAAAGCAAACTACCAAAAATTCTATTGTTTTTCCACAGCCACGAAATATTGAGCCTCAATAAGATCACGAACATCCTTAGATTGCGTAAAATCAATAAATTGTTTGGCTAACGGTGAAATGGTCCCTTTGGTCATCAAATTCAACTCACGGGCAACTTCAAATTCACCTTTACGAACTAACTCTGTAGACGCCAGCACACCGTCCATTTGAACACGCCTTATTGCAGTGCCGTGGGCTTCTTCATATTCAGCGGTGCCGATTGAAACATAACCTATTGCGTTAGGATTGGCAGCAACTGTTTTAATGCCCTGCAAATTATCGCCAACGATTACATCAGCCTCAATTTGACGATTTTCAAGACCTACATACCCCAAAAATCCTTCAAGAGTGGATCGACCTTCCGCTTTATTAACAACTGTTATTGGCGTATCCGGCCCACCAAATGTTGTCCAATCAGTTGTTGCGCCTGTATAGATATTAATAATATCTTGCTTTGACAGATTCATTACCGGATTCGTTTTATGGACTATCATGGAAATGCCGTCTAAAGCGACAAGATGGCCGTCAAAGATTTTTTTCTCATCAGTATGCAATGCCCTGGAAACCATACCAATATCTGCCAAGTTCCGGCGAACATCCGCTATACCGCGAGAGGAGCCGCCAGTTTGGACTTCAATTCGAGTCTGGGGATGCATTTTCTCAAAGCGCTTGCCAATTTCGCTCATCAGTGGTGCAATAGTGCTTGAACCAGTTACAGTGAGTTGGCCAGTGTCAGAAAGGCTAGGCTGAGCGACGAGTAATGTTGAAAAACCACAGAAAATCAGGTTGCAGTATTTAAATATATACTTTAGATTTTGCAAAGTCACAGAGAATTCCTAATCATGAATGAATAACAGAATGTGACCTTACCAAAATTAACCTCTCAATAACACAGTTATATTTCAACGCGCCTTAAATCAAAAAACAGGACATGAAAATGGACACTAAAGACCAAGCCACAACTCACGATATCGTCAAAGAGTATTACGGCAAATCATTGCAAGCTACTACTGATTTAAAAACCAATGCTTGTTGTGATATTTCATTAGTACCAAATTGGCTAAAAAAATGCTTAAGCAATATACACCCAGAAGTGCTCAGTAAATATTATGGTTGTGGCTTGGTATGCCCTAGCTTATTAGAAGGCTGTCGCGTACTTGATCTAGGCTGTGGCGCGGGCCGAGATGTCTACGCTTTAGCACAACTTGTAGGCAGTACCGGTAAAGTAGTCGGCGTTGACATGACAGACGAACAGCTTGCTGTGGCCCGACAATATCAACCATATCATGCAGAAGCTTTTGGGTATGACAATGTACAATTTCTTCAGGGCTATATTGAACAGCTCGATCAACTTGGTTTAGAGCCACATAGTTTCGATATTATTGTTTCAAACTGCGTCATCAATCTTTCACCAGATAAATCAGCAGTGTTAAAAGGCATTTCAAAATTATTAAAACCAGGGGGTGAATTTTTCTTTTCTGATGTGTATTCAAGCCAACGCGTGCCAGCGGCATTGCAAAATGATCCAGTTATCTATGGGGAGTGTCTTGGTGGCGCTTTATACTGGAATGATTTTTTACAGCTGTGCAAGCGCAATGGGTTCAACGACCCACGTTTGGTGGAAGACAAGCCAATCTACGCGTCAGATCCAATTATTGAAGCTAAACTTGGCGCGCTTACATTTTATTCCGCAACTTATCGTTTGTTTGCAATCGACAACCTAGAATTGAGCTGTGAAGATTTTGGCCAAGCAGTTCGTTATGTCGGGAATATTAAAGGTCAGGAGAATACTTTTATTCTCGATAAACATCACACAATAAAAGTAGGAAAAGTGTACCCTGTGTGTGGTAATACTTTTCTTATGTTACAACAGTCTCGGTTCTCAAAATATTTTGAATTTTACGGTAATTTTGATAATCACCATGGTATTTTTCCGGGATGCGGCGAATCGCTGCCATTTACTCAGTACGAGCAAATAAGTCTTGATACCTCCAGTGTGCAAGCGTCACCGATAAGCGGTTGTTGTTAATTACATTAAAGTGCGCTGATGCTCGAAAACGGGCATTTTTTCTCGCACTGACGCCACCACTGCCAAATTAATATCGACACACAACAAATTTTCGCCTTTGTCTAACCGACCAATAATACGTCCCCAAGGATCAATAGCCATTGTATGGCCATAAGTCACCCGGCTTGGGGAGTGCTCCCCGCCTTGATTAACACCGAGAATGTAACATTGGTTTTCAATGGCGCGAGCTCTAAGTAAAGGCTCCCAATGAGCTTCACCAGTGATATTGGTGAATGCAGACGGTACGGCAATAACCTGGGCTCCTACTTGACGTAGTTTTTGAAAGAGCTGAGGAAAACGAAGATCATAACAAATTGAAAAACCCAAAAGAAACTCATCTAAACAAGTTACTAATGTCTTAGTGCCTGGTTTTATGTAGCTAGACTCCTGATAATTACCTTGAGAGTCGTCCACCGAGGCATCAAATAGATGAATTTTATCGTAACGAGCAATTTGCTCTCCAAGCGCATTCCATAAAAGTGACGCTGCGTAAACGCGCTCACTAGTGGATTTCATTGGGACTGATCCGAGAAGCACTGCAATCTCATAACGCTTTGCATAAGAGGCGATTTTATCGAAGATAAAATTAGAAGTATGTAAAGTCTCAGCCAGCTCATTGAGCTTACTTGATTTCATTAATAAACAGTTTTCAGGAAATATGATCCATCGAGCTGCCTGCTGATTTGCCTTTCGTATAAAACGAAAAATGGTATCAAGGTTTTTTTCAAGAGAATCACCTGATACCATTTGGGCTAATGCTATTTTCATAAACCCTCTTGCTTAGAATCAATCAATAAGTCACTAGTTTGAAGGGCTAGCCACTCATAGACGCTGACCTGGATACACGAGGTTCAGCAGCAATAGTGCTCGAAATTTCACCGAGAGAAACACCGGACCTTGCAGGTGCATTGAGAGTAGACATATTCGACGTTCTTGGGCTTGGCTGAGCCGCTGTTTCGCTCGATGCACCTGTAGCTGGAGCGGCAAACACTGCTTGTGACGCCATACCTTGTATTGCTTTCATACGGTTCTCCTTGGTTTTATAAGCCAGACAATCAAAAATGTTTGATAATTTGAAGCTGGCTTCTATTACTATAAATCTTAAGCCTAATGAGAGGAAGATAAATTACATATAACTACAATAAAAAGACAAAAATGCAAAAAATCAAGTTTTACAACATAATGCACATTTAATGCCGACCTCATTTATTTAATATGTAACTTAAAGTAACACAGGTCGTGACAACATTAAGTCAACACTTTAGTGCCTTACTCTGAAAAAGTAAGCGATCGGATACTGGCTTTGACCAGGCTTTGCACCTGACTCATACCATCGGCCACTGCCTGATGGATCTCTTCCATGGTAATTACAGAGTGACTCACTCCCGCCGCAGGGTTTACCACTAAACAAATAGAGGCATAGGCGAGATCAAGCTCACGAGCGAGTGCGGCTTCTGGCATTAACGTCATGCCCACTAAGCTCGCGCCGTCTCGGGCCATTCTGCGAATTTCAGCCGCCGTTTCTAATCTTGGTCCCTGGGTAACACCGTACACTCCCTGGGTAACCAGGGCAATCGACTCACTCACAGCGCATTGTTGCACTGTAGCGAGTACCTTTTCATCAAATGGATGGGAAAAATCTATATGAGCTAATGGTTTTTGTCGACCATCAAAAAAAGAAGATTCTCGACCGTGTGAGTAATCAATGACTTGAGTTGGTAGCACAATATCTCGAGGCTTTAAGCTTGGATCAATACTACCAACCGCATTAACCGCAATAATGGTTGAGACGCCCAATTCAGCAAGTGCAGCAATATTAGCGCGGTAATTTATATGGTGAGGTGCAATAGAATGAGGTGAGCCGTGTCGAGCTAAGAAATAAAACTGAGAAGCCGCATCCTCATCAACAAGCTGATAGCGCTCAATAGCACCGGACGGAGCCCCAAACTCTGTACTTATGACTTGAGAACCTAAGCATTTAATGCTGTCCATAGCAGTAAAGCCTGTACCACCTATTATCGCAATTTTTATTTCTTTATGGTTGGTATTCACTTTAATCCTCCTGCTACTCATTCTTAGTTAAGGCGCTATTCGAAAAATACCATTGGCATTTCTAAAATAATTTTTGTAATCCATACCAAACCCAACAACGAATGTATCTGGAACCGTAAGACCGATGTATTTAGGTCGAAAATCAGTCATAACTCGGTCATGATCTTTTTCAACCAAAACAGCAGCTTCCACACTCAATGCCCCGTGATTTAACAGCCATTTTACGCAAGCTTCAAGTGTCACGCCCTGATCAAAAATGTCATCGACAAGCACAATATGGCGACCTCGAATTAAAAACTCAGATGGTTGATGGCTCCACTGCAAAGTCGCTCCTTTTGTTTTATCGCCATAACGACTGGCATGGATGTAATCAATCTCTAAGGGAAAAGGCAACTTTGTGAGTAAACGCCCCATAAAAACAACTGCGCCTTTCATAAGGCACAAAAATACTGGATTTGCCGTTGCATAATCTTCGGTGATTTGATCAGATAACCGTAAAATTGCCCGCTCAACACTTTTCTCATCAAAAAGACAGTCCGCATGTTTCCATACATGTCTAATATGCTGAATTAACTCACTCTCTTCCATACTAACCTCTTTTTCGAAACTGGCTGTACAGTCGCCGACGCCAAATAGGCGAGCAACTATCTACTTTCAAATCAAAGACTGCCATCTGCGTCGCACCTCTTGATACTCACTATCCTCAGCCAGGCAGTTAAAATCTGTGCCAATTTGGCCACGTAAACTGTCTAAACTATTTGTGGTGTACCACGCTTGGTCGCTTGCCAGTAGCTCTTGTACCGCAGCACGATTATTGCACATAAGCAATAAATCACAACCTGCATCTAAAGCAGTCTCGGCTCGCTCAATAACAGACGCTACACCGGTAGCTCCAGCCATTGCCAAGTCATCACTAAAAACAAGGCCTTTAAATCCAATATCTTGGCGCAATAGATTAAGCCATTTTTTTGAGTAGGTCGCAATTTTATCATCCACCTGGTAATATAGAACATGGGCTGTCATAACAGCGGCCAATTTTGCGTGACATAATGCAAAAACACCTAAATCCTGGTCAGCAATTGCTTCGAAATCTCGAGCGTCCACTGGAAGCGCATGATGAGAATCCAGATCTACCCAACCATGACCTGGGAAATGTTTGCCGGTGGCGGGCATACCTGCCTTCGCCATACCCCTTAAATAAGCATCTGCAAATCTTACAACATCGGCTTTTGACGTGCCAAATGCCCGATTGCCGATCACCTCATTATGACCGTAATTGATATCAAGAACAGGCGTAAAGCTTAAATCAATACCAAGAGCCAAGATTTCTCGACACATTATCCACGCTAGATCTTCGCAAGCATTAGTTCCAGCTAGGGCAAGCTGATCAAATGCGGGTAATCTGCTGACGCCTTCTTTGAACCTTTGAACCCGCCCACCCTCTTGATCCACTGTTAGAATCAAGTCGGGACGCTCTTGGCGTAAACGGCACGTTAACGCCTGCATTTGAGACGGACTTTGGTAGTTTCTTGCAAAAAAAATAAGACCACCAACCCGAGGATCTTGTATAAGCTCCAACTCAGAGTCGAGCACTAATGGCCCCTCTAAGTCAACAAATAACGCACCGGACTGCTGCTGGTGAGTTGAAGATCCTTTTATTTGACTTTCCTGCATTATTTTTCACTCCGACTCATAAACTAATTAATTTAGGCTCAAACGCCTAAAACACTCCAGATGTTAAGTGCTAAGCCTTTGCATTTGCAAATTTAGCACATCGGCCTAAGTTACCAAAAGTGTATAGCAATGCATGCTTTATCTGTGAATATACTGTATTCTATAGCTATCTTTATGTTGCTTTGCAGGAGCTCAAGCAAAAAACCTTTATAAAAACAGAATAGGAACTTCTGTCGTAAAGGTCTTAGCGTTTGAAGGGTGAAAAAGCAAAGACATGAGATATGTTCAAGCAACTCAAACTCAATCAACCTCCCATCAGCAGGATATTTACGAATATCTTAATCAAGCATTGCAGGTCTCTTTTACAAAAACTGCCAATGCATTAGTACTTATGCAACGTGTTCAGCGCCCAGAGGCCACTTATTTGTATGCTAGCACTCTGTTCGCTCGCCAAAAACCAAAGATATTAAAAAAGTCATTTGAAAGTTTTATCCGTAAAGCCGTGCTTACTCATGTGCTTGATCTTCGCAACAACATGGCAAGCGCTGTAAAAACCATCAAAAGTCAACAAAGCGACGACACTTTAAAATCTATAGATAGATTGATTAAGGCTCAGCGGCACAACGCATCATTATGCCATAAAACCTATCAAACAATTCTAGAGCAAGGTCCTTTCCTCAAGCACAAAGAAACGCCTATAGCGATCAAAAATTTTTTACGCTTTTCACCTGAAGCCTTGACACAGTTTGCGACTCAAGACTTTGACCCTGCATCAGAGCAAAACACCAGCCCCAACCCAATTGCCATTAATTGCCTAGTATTTTCAAGCTTTTTTTACAGTCAACTGAACCAAATTTACACCACTGTTCTTGATAACATCAGCGCATTCTCAAATAAACCTCTTTCGCTTTTCGATATGTCTGCGTTATCATCTTCAGAAAATGATGCTAAATCATCGAGTCAGAAAATCGAAATTCTAAGCAGGCTTCAGCCAGCAACTTCAACTGAATCAGGACAGGTAGCAGTTATGGACGATAATGTATCAGCAATTGAGCGTCAAGCCCAAACACGAGTTTATCAAGAGCAGCTCATATACACCAAGATCAGACATTTACCGATTGGTGGCGTATATCTTTTTCGGCACTGTCCAATTCAGTACAACGCCAAAAAGACAGAGCTCTTTTTAAAATTGGTTCATCATGAACCAGAGTACGATCTTATTGCCTTCCACAATGAACATACTGGTAAATTTATTCGTTTTCCATTGGTTGTGTTAGTACAGGCATACCTTGGTGGTGATTTTATTCTCGCGCCCGCAATACCGCCCCCCATAAAGCCGACAACCTGGACGACTCGTCTACTACAGCAATTTAAGCCATTGGCCAAATTAACGCAGAAACTTTTACCTCGCTTAAGTTCTTCACAAACCTAGGAAGTGTTAATATATAGTCGCTGGCGCCAAATAGGCCAGCGACGAGAGATCGAGGAAAAAATGTTCGAAAAAGCGCAGTTTACATTGGTAACTAAAAGCATTGCTTTTAGAATTTTGAGGCCATTTTTGACAAAGACATATCGAGCGCAGCCATTTTGCGCCAGCGACTATATAGATCAAGGCTCTATGCTCACAAGGTCTCCTAGCCGTACTAATTGAAATAAACGAATAACATCGTTGTTGCCCATACGAACGCAGCCGTGAGAACAAGGCAGACCAAGTTGCTCTTCTTCATCAGTGCCGTGAATATAAATATAGCGACGCTGCGTATCTACTTTTCCCCCGCGGTTTCTTCCAGGCTCTACGCCATCAAGCCAGAGAAGTCTCGATAAAATCCAATCTCTTTTTGGGTATAAATAACCCAATTCACTCGAGAACACTTCTCCTGTCCAACGTCGACCTCGAAAAACCGCCTTGTTCGGCAAACCCTTACCGATC
>Ga0115546_1001589_pt1 | contig 13966 bp, 15 predicted proteins | sample COGITO_mtgs_1004_FD_87186 | JGI IMG/M metagenome (GOLD analysis project Ga0115546, IMG submission 87186) | Pelagic marine microbial communities from North Sea - COGITO_mtgs_100413 | ecosystem: Environmental > Aquatic > Marine > Epipelagic | place: Germany:Helgoland, sampling site Kabeltonne...
TAGCTTGATAGTTGCTGTTTAGCGATCGCTAGAGCGATCAAAAGTGTAGTGGGCGAGCGTAATTATTGAACGATCGCCCACTATGGCTGTGTATTTTGTTAGCCGTGTTTTGCTAGATATATCATAGGCAGAGAGATCTGACTAAGACACCTTGGCGATTGGCGTTACGTTAGAAATCGCCTCCGCCTGAGAACCATTCTGATGCGCCTTTTCAAAGCCCTGGCGAGGCTGAAGTAAGCCATAGCCTTTGTGGTTGCGCTCGTAAATCACGTTAATTTCGCCGCTCTCGGCATTGCGAAACATGTAGAAGTCGTGTCCGACTAGATCTAGGTTTTCTTGGGCCTGTGCAACCGTCATAGGCGGCATGGCAAAGTATTTAGTTCTAACGACATCTTCTGGTAGAGCTGGTTGATGGCTCATAACTTCACTGATATCAGAGAGCTTTTCTGGTGCGATATCAGGTGTGTTGATGGCCGCATCTACATTGAGAGAACGAACGGACGTATGATCTTTTTGCAAGCGCTTGGCTTTGTATTTGCGTAGCTGGCGGGTAATTTTGTCCGTTACGACGTCGATACTAGCGTAAAGACTCTCGCGGCTTTCTTCTGCGCGGACGACGGCGTTATCTAAATATAAGGTGACTTCTGTAGATTGTTTGGGGCCAATTCGGGGGTTGTTTTCAACGGATAAGTTGACGTCTACTTTGTGAATCGAGGTATTAAAGTGAGCTGTGGCCTTCTCAATTTTTTGAGTAACATAGCTACGAATAGCATCGGTTAGTTCGATGTTCTTGCCCTGGATTACAAGCTTCATATAGAGCAGCCTCCCGTATAACGGTTGGTGTATACCCCTTTAGGCTATCACTGTTAATTTAAGTAGTGGCAAACTGTCAAATTTTTAAGCATCCGTTGATAATTCTTGACTTAACTCTTAGAAACCTGTAGGAAATTTCAATGCTGAACAGGGTAGGTGATTTGTACTTGCCGGGAACAGTCTCTTATCAGAGGGCTTGGGATTGGCAAAAGCGACTGGTTAAACAGTACAAAGATACCTTGCAACAGAATCAAACAGATTTGCGAGCGCCTCCGAGGGATAAATTAATTTTGTTGGAGCATCCACCTGTTTATACGCTGGGTCAAGGCTCGGATTTGCAGTTTATAAAATTCGATTTGGATCAGCCGCGTTATGAACTGCATAGAACAGAGCGCGGCGGCGAGGTGACTTATCACTGTCCTGGACAGCTCGTGGGCTACCCAATTCTTAATCTAAAGCAGCATCAAACCGATTTGCATTGGTATTTGCGGCAGCTGGAGGAGGTGCTGATCCGGACGCTGGCTCACTATGGATTGAGGGGCGATCGCATTTTGGGGCTAACGGGTGTGTGGGTCGCGGGGCGAAAAGTAGCTGCTATCGGCATTAAGGTGAGCCGATGGATTACGATGCATGGATTTGCGCTGAACGTACGCCCCGATCTATCTGGGTTTGCGCGAATTGTGCCTTGTGGAATTGAAGGTAAACCAGTCGGCTCGATGGCGCAGTTTCTGCCTGATATTGAGGTAGAGTCTGTGACTGATGTTTTGATATTGCAGTTTGAGCAAGTGTTTGGGCTGTCTTTTGAGGCGATCGCATCTGGAGTGCTTGAGGTGCTGCCTACAGACGAAAGCTGATTTCTAATAGCGAGATATCATCTGCAAAATAATCTCCGCTAAAACGGCTGACGTGATTGACTAGGTTATCTAAGTCGAGCTGTTGCTGTGTCCCTAGCGTTGAGATCAAACTGATAAATCCGTCCAAACCTAATTGAGGCTTTGTGTCGAAGCGATCGCCTGCTGGCTGCACCTCGTAAACGCCATCGCTAAATATATACAGACGGCTTTTATCGACGACGGTACATCGCTCCCACTGATATTGGCTGTCGGGCATCATTCCGATCGGCATACCCGGCGTACGTAGCTGCATCAGAGCGCCTAAATTACTAGGCGTAGACTCAATTTGAGGCGCGGTTTTAGGTGCTGGCGGAGACACCAGCACAGCGGGCGGGTGTCCGGCGCTGGCATAGACGAGCTGTCGGTTGGTGCGGTTGTAGACGCCATACCAGATGGTAAAATACTTATCGTTCTGATTGCCCATTTGGAAGGCTTCGTTCAAGCCCCTAAGAACTGTTTCAGGTCGGTAAAAATTGACGCCAGGCAAAGACTGCGACCTCAAGACGTTTAGCACAGAAGTTGACAACAGCGCTGCGCCCAAGCCATGCCCTGAGACATCTAGTAGATACATTACCAAGTAGTCTGGATCGAGCCAGTAGTGGTCAAAACAGTCTCCTCCTAGTGCCTGAGAAGAGATGAAGCAAGATGAAATAGACACGCAGTTGATCGCATCGCGCGGGGTGTCTTTGGGCAGTAGAGAGGCGACATAGGCGGCGGCTTCTGCGAGTTCGGCCTCGAGCCGGCGCGTTTGGGCTTTGAGATCCTGCGTTAGCTGGTGCAAGCGCATCCCAGATTTAACGCGTGCGGCGAGTTCTGCTGTATCTACAGGCTTGATTAATAAATCGTCCGCGCCTGCTTCTATCGCATCTACGCGACTCGCGATATCGGAATGACTCGTCATCATCAAAAAAGCTGTCGTCGAAAGCTGAGGATCTTGCTTAGTGCGACGACAAATATCTAGACCATCAATATCGCCAGGTAGCAGCCAGTCGCAAATGATGACTGAGGGCACGAGACGGACTGATTTTTGAACACCTGAGATGGCATCGGCTGCGGTGGCTACCCGGTAGCCTCGCTTTTGGAGCAAACGCTTTAGACTTTCTAAGACGATTGGGTCATCGTCTATCACCAGGATATCGACCGCTTCAAACGGACTGCTCAGCATTTCTTCGCTGGAGGCTTCTGTATTAAGGCCTCCTTCGTCGTCTGTATTAAGGCCTCCTTCGTCGAAAGTGGATGCGTCAGTGGATTGATCGCCGTAGCCACTTTCAGCCGAGGAAGACACTCCCATTTTGGGCGTAGATGCTTTAAAGAAGGGCGAGTGAGAAGGGTTAGAAGTCATAGTCAACCTTGGTCGGAACCTCTTCCTCTAGGGGCGTAGCGGCATCTATCATCAGACGGCTAGAAATAGAATGGTTCCATAAGTCTACAAAGTCGGCTAGGTAATAAGGCAAATCTTCCCCATCTGTCTCGGTTTCTGGCAATGTGAAATCTTCGAGATCGAACAGATGCAGACGGGTCATGGTTTGAATTTCGGTAGGCTCTAGAATGTTAGCGCGGTAGGCTCCGGACTCGTCAATGGCGCTAAAGCAGCAAACTTGATAGTAATTCTCACCCGATAGCTCGCGGTATTGAACTAGCGTATAGACATCGACTGGCCGTACCGGAAACGGCAGTGAGAGCACGATTTTTTGCTGAGTAGGCAGTAGGGAGAGCCGGACGGCGTTGCGTACGCCGTAGTAGCCAACTTTATCGGGCTGAAGGGGATATTTTCGATGTCGGGATTGGACGTGCGATCGCAAGAAAGTTGCAATTCCTAAGCCTTCTTCGGTGTAGGCTCCGATGAGACTAACGTGGACATCGTAAGCTGGCACGTTGCTGATGTTAAAGACCTCAAGCTCTAGGCCGCTTTTGTCTTCGGCTGGTCTGAGATCCCAGTAAAGGTGAGGCAGTGCGGTGAGCTTGAGCTGTCTTTCTACGACTCCGCGATAGTAAGTGCTGTCCTCTTGGAGCTGTTTAATATTTTTATTAGATAACCAGGCGTAGGTTCCTGTCAGTCCTACAAGTATCAGGTTGCTAATAATTAAGATTGGCTCCATCGGGTTTTCCTTGCCGTTTATCCCACTCCTAAAATACCAGTCTGTTCCGGCTTTTCAGTGCAACCGTGGGACGATTGCTTTCCTAATTTGATAGATTCGCGTGAGCCTCACAGGCTCTTGTCGCCGCCACCTTTATAGATACTGCTAAATAATGCTCGATACTCCAATGCGCGTCCGTCCAAAACAAACGCTTTCGATGCGAACTAGAGATGGCATTCGGCTAGATGCAGATGTCTATGTCCCGGCGGGTGAGGGCCTTTTTCCGGTGCTGTTGATGCGGCAGCCCTATGGAAGAGCGATCGCGTCTACTATCGTCTATGCTCACCCACGCTGGTATGCCGCTCAAGGCTACATTGTGGTTATTCAAGATGTTCGGGGGCGGGGCACCTCGGCCGGGAAGTTTCGGCTATTTGCCCATGAGGTAGAAGACGGTGAAGACAGCGTAGAATGGGCGGCTGCACTGCCGGGCAGCAGCGGTCAGGTCGGCATGTATGGATTTTCCTATCAAGGTATGACTCAGCTATACGCTGCGCAAAACTGTCCACAGTCGCTCAAGGCGATCGCACCGGCGATGACGGGCTACCATCTTTATGAAGACTGGGCCTACGAAAATGACGCGCTCTGTCTACAGCTAGGACTTACCTGGGCTATTCAGCTAGCGGCAGAAACCGCCCGAATAAAGGGCGATATAGCAATGTACGAAGCGCTATTAGCCGCTGCTAAGCACTTGCCCCTCGACGAACCAACGCCTGCAAGTCCCAAGGTTTTATCAGCTATTGAGTCTTTTTTTTCTGAGTGGGTGAACCGTCCTGCTGCGGATGGCTATTGGCAGGGTTTGATTCCTAATTTAGAACAGGTTAGCCTGCCAACTTTTCAGGTAGGTGGATGGTTTGACCCGTACCTGCGCGGCGATCTAAGACTCTACCAAGAGATGTCGGCTCGCGATTCTCTGCCGCACCAGCTTTGGATAGGCCCCTGGTGTCATATTCCGTGGGGTCGCAAAGTTGGTGCCGTAGACTTTGGCCCTGCGGCTATTAGCCCAATAGATCGACTACAGGTTCAGTGGTTTGACTGGATACTAAAGCGTCAAGCGCCTGCTCTCGGTGTTTCAGACCAGCCGGAACTGCTGGATACTGGCTCCGTTAATCTTTTTGAAATGGGGTGCAATCAATGGAGGCGGTGGGCGTCGTGGCCTAGCGAATCAGCAAGTACAGCCCAAGAGCTCGTCTACTATTTGCAAAGTACAGGCCTAGCAAACATCCGTGAAGACGACGGACAGCTTTTAGAAACGCCGTCTTCCTTCTCTCAGCTAGATACGTTAGTGCACGATCCTTGGAATCCGGTGCCTGCTTTGGGAGGCCACAGTGCCATTCCTGCGGGATCGTTCGAGCGCAGCGCGATTGATAGCCGAGGGGATGTGCTCACTTATACAAGTCAGCCGCTAGAAGAAGAAATGAGCGTTGCCGGTATCGTTGAGTTTTGGGGGGCGATCGCAACTGAATCTGTTAGCTATGACCTTTGCGTTGTGCTCTCTAGGGTTAACGGCGACCGTGCCTATAATCTTACTCAGGGCTATCGGCGGGTGGAAACTGCTGCGGCCAACGGACAAAAGGTAAAGCTGCCGCTACACCCCACCTGCTTTAGTCTTAGTTTTGGCGATCGCCTGCGAATTAGCATTAGCGCGGCCTGTTTCCCGGCCTATCCCATTAATCCTGGCACCGGTGAACCTTCGCAGATGGCGCATCGATCGAAGGCTCAGATTGTCAGTTTAGCGATCGCGCTCGGCGGCGAAAACGCCGCTAGCCTTCATCTACCCACGGTGGCTACAGTCCGCTAGGTAGGCTCAACCATGATTGAATACCTCAAACACCCGGCGGCAGCAGCTTCTCAAAGATTCTCCAGAGGTTGGTTCAGGTGCAATCGCCCCTTCAAACTGCCAGTCGTTAATGGTAGATAGCCGCCACTGCTGCCCTCGATGGTCGAACCCGGCAACTTCTAGCCCAATAGCCCGGAGCTGCTCAGATTCTGGATCTTGATGCAGTCGAATTTGAATTAAAAAGCTGCGACATTGAAACAGCCGGCTAACGCCTGGAAAATGAAACCCGATATCAACAGAATGTGGATCGATTAAATCTCGCGTCTCTGGATCGTTTGCCCAGGGCTTGAGATCGACTTTTAAGTCGGGCAGCTCGGACTTAAACAGGCCAACTGTCGCCGCAATCTTACTGGCAAATTCAATTGATGATGCTTGTTCTGCTGCGTTCACGCCATCTCAACCGAGCAATGTAGCTCTTATTGTAGCGGCTTCACCGTAAGCGCTGGTTTCTCTGCGTATCCTGCAATTTGACAACATCCTTGAGGCACTAGACTTGTGCAACGAATTTGCGAAAGGGTATGGTATTGTCTATCATCCAAAACTAGCTCAAGAGGATGAATGCAAGCTCACACTCCAGTTTCAACGGTGTTAACCCAGATCGGTGAATCTTTTAAGCTTCTATTGTTCATTGATAAAAGACCGATCTCAACCGAGCAAATTAGACTAATTCGTCAGCAGATAAAAGCGCTGCCTGAGAGCGAGGGGATTAGTCTTGATATTGTAGATGTTTCTAACCAACCGTACTTGGCTGAGCATTTCAAGCTGGTTGCAACGCCTGCTCTGATTAAAGTCTCTGCTAAAGCTCATCAAATACTCACCGGTTCAGATATTGCTTCGCAGGTGGTTTATTGGTGGCCGCGCTGGATAGGAGAGTGCCAAACTCCGCAGAAAAGTTCGGCAGCTTTAGGCAACACCAGCGGTATTAACCCACCCAAAGATAGCGGTAAAGTGAGCACCCTAGCTGTAGATGCAGTTGCTCAGTCTACAGAAATCCTGCGCCTTTCTGATGAGATATTCAAGCTTAAACAAGACCAAGAGAGCTTGCAGGCTCAAGTCGCTTTTAAAGATCGCATTATTGCCATGATGGCCCACGATCTGCGCAATCCGTTAACGGCTGCTTCTATTGCGCTAGAAACCCTAGAGCTTGCTTACGAACCCGACAGCGCAACGGCTAAGAAGTTTACGCCTAAGCTAACGGCCCATCTTGTTAAGATGACTAAGGCGCAGATTCGCACCATTAACAGCATGATTACGGAGATTTTGCAGGCGGCTAAAGGCCCTAGCGCTGAGATTCAGGTGTCGCCCCAACCGTTGGATGTGCGATCGCTCTGCTATACCATCATGGACTCCTTTCAAAGCAAGCTAGAGCAAAAAAAGCAGACCATTGATACCGACATGCCGCTAGATTTGCCCGCGGTGTACGCCGATCCAGACCAGGTTCAGCGAGTACTGACCAACCTGATTGACAACGCCATTAAATATACGCCAGCAAACGGTCAAATTGGCATCATTGGGCTGCATCGGACTACCGAGAAAGTGCAAATTAGCATTCGCGATACAGGGCCAGGAATTCCAAAAGATAAACAAAAGAGCATCTTTGAAGAGAGCTTTCGACTAAAGCGCGACCAGGCAGAAGATGGCTATGGGCTGGGATTGGCGCTCTGCCAGCAGATTGTGCGTGCTCACTACGGACAAATTTGGGTGGATTCTAAACGGGGCGAAGGAAGCTGCTTTCACTTTACGCTGCCGGTGTATCGAGGCTAAGACCCTTCGATCATCTTTGCCTTCATTTCGGCTAGCTGAGCTTCGACGTTTCCCTGGCCTTCTAAACTGGCAAAGCGATCTTCTAGGGGATCTCGGCTAAGCTCTTTAGACACTTCAGCCTGTGCTTCGAGATCGATGACTCGCGATTCCATGTTCTCAAAGGCATTCACCGAGCCACCGGTGCCAGCAATCATATCATTGAGGCGAGCGCTCGACTGAGCTGCTCTAGCTCTGGCGATATACATATCCTTCTTAGTACGAGCGTCGGAAATCTGACTTTCTAGCGTCATCATGTTTTGTTTAAGCTGGCCTACGATGTCTTTTTGCTGCGCGATTTGAGCCGATAGCGTCTGCGCGGTTTGGGCATAGGTTTGTCTGCGAGTTAGCGCTTCTCTGGCGGTATTATCGTCGCCCTTTTGCAACGCCATTTGCGCTCGGCTGTACCATTCCTGCGCAGTTCTAGCCGCTTGTTCGCTTTGCCTTTCGGTGCGTTTTTGGGTGGCGATCGCCTGTGCTACGGCCTGTCGCATCGACACCAAATCGCTTTGCATATCTGCAACTGTCTGCTGCAGCACCTTTTCAGGATCTTCAGCGCCATTGACCAAATTATTCACATTAGAGCGAACCAGACGAGAGAAACGATCTAGAAGTCCCATAGTAACCAGTCAGCTTTTTTCTTATCGTTTTTTTATCTTAGACCCATCATCTTATTCGGTCGTAGGGCCGTAGACAGAAGCTGTCACCCCTTCAGTCTTGATATCGGCTACAAACTGCTGAGCCTCTGCCAAACTATCGAATGCCGCAATCTGAATTCGATTTCCGTCTGAAAATGAACGGACAAAGGCTTCTTCTACAGACGCCCGAACGTTAGTTAAGTCTTGCTCGCTCGTGAAGGGCACCGTGACGTAATAAGTCACTCCGGTTGGAATGACCGCAGCTTGAATTTCGCTAGGGGCAGGCTGGCCCTCAATGGGGGGTAACTGAGCAGATGTGGAGGGCAAGCCAGGCAGTGCCTGATTACCGGGATTAGTCGTCGGATCAATCGGGTTGGGAGACATTTCCAAAGAGCTGAGGTTGTCGAGTTCGAGATCGACAAATTCTCTCTGTGAGAGATCTGGCCCAGGGGGATCGAACGTTTTTTCAGCCTCGGCAATAACAGCTTCATCTTTCCCATTGAATAGGTTGGCTAATTTCTGCATCATGACTGGACTAGACACGATGTAGCTGACGCCTAAGCCAGCCATTAATCCAAACAGTCCTAGGACTGCGCCTACTAGCAGTGAAACCGTTTTGCGTCTAGGCTTCGGGGCGATGTCTACTGGCTCCGGCATAGGGGGAAGATCGTCTAGGCTTTCGATGAGCTTCTCGGAAGATTCTAGATATCCATTGGGCGTGAGGGTGTTTGAGGCGCTATCTGTACGAACGGCCGTTACGTTGATGATTGAACTAGATCCTGTTGAATCCGCTTCAATCGAACCTGGTAACCCTTTAAGCTCTGCGCTACTAGACTGATAGCTAGGCTGCTCGAACAGGACTTGCTTGGATGAATCCGCAGCTTTTATAGAGTCTAAACCTTGACTATTTAATCTCCGGTTGGGAGGAAGCGCTGGCGGCGATGGCATACTGGCCGCTGGTGAGGTGATGTTGATATTAGCCATGTCAACATCAAAAGTGGAATCGTCTAGATCGGCGAACACGTCGTCGCTAGATGCATTTTTGGTTAACCGATTGCGCCGGTAACGGTTAAGCTCAGATTCTAAGCTGACGTTAAGGCTACTTAAGACCGGGCGCAGCCGTGGCGACAAGTCACTATTAGAACCATTAGAATCGAACCGATCTACCATGATGGATTTCCAAATTGTCTTGAGTCTTAGTTATCTTGAGTCTTAGTTATCTAGATACTTGAATTCTAGATACTGGGTTCAGGTGCTTACAGACCTGTGTGCCGAGTGTGATTGAACCGGCAGCACGATTGAAGCAGCACGATTGAATTAGTAGCACAATTGAACCAGATAGCGCGATTGAATAAGCGGCCCAATCCATAAAAGTATAGTAGTCAAAGGTAAATATCAAGGCGAACAGTGCCAATAGTAAGCAATAGCGAGAGATGGAGCGACTCATGTCGTTAGAAGGACTTAACCATCTAATTAAAGGGCTAGAGAGCCAAGAAAGCTGGCAGGTGCAGCGTCAGTTTCGGATGGTGCTAACGCACTGGCCTAAGGCTGTTGGATTTGCAGTCGCTAGAAAGACTCGGCCTACGGGTATTCAGCGGGGGACGCTGTATGTGGCAACTGCGACCGCAGGTTGGGCGCAAACGCTTTCTTACGAGCGCTACAACATTCTTAAGAAACTCAACCAGCATCAGCGTCAGCCATTACAGGGCATTCGATTTAGCACCGCTCAATGGAGTCGGTCGGAAAACCCTAACCCGCCACTAGCGTCGAACGCACAGCACCCTAGCTACATCGGTCAGGTGCCTAATATGCCGGTTCAAGACGCTAGGACAACGCGACACACGCCAGCCGAAGCCTTTGGCCAATGGGCCGCGACTCTGCAAGAAATGCAAAAAGCACAGGCAACCTGCGGGCAGTGTCGATGCCACTGCCCACAAGGCGAGCTAGATCGTTGGAATGTGTGTGCGCTTTGTGCTGCGAAGCGCATGAAGTAGTTGTAAGCAAGCAAAAGACAAGCAAGCAGAAGATAAGCAAGCAGAAAGCGATTCGTTAGAAATTGAGTTGCAAACTTGGCTATTAAAGCGTGGGCCTTAGGATGAAAACGAGATGTGACAGTTCAAAATTCGCCACTGGCGCGATCGCAAAATGTTAGTGCTAACAACCAGTGTTAATAACTGCCCATAAAACCAGTCGAAATAGTCTCAACTTTTTGTATCGCCGATTTATTTTCCAGGGAACAGCCATCTGCCAAAAGGCCCAAACTAACTATTTATTTCTCAATCTTTAGCTCTAGCGATCCCAGTACTCATTTCGGATAATTTTTGCAGTACCCAAAACGGCTGGGATCGCACCACTGAGCGTGTATCACTTCATAAACAAAACATAAAGAAAACCTGAAGCTACGGTCAACATCAAGACAGCTTGGTCATTGGTTTTACCAGTTGCTCTAGCCTTTTGAAGGTGATAACTAGCATTTGTATTTAGGCCATGATAGAGAGGTCAGCATACTTTTAGTAAACAACAATTATGGCGGTTTTAAAGGGTGGAGTCTCTCGCTGTGGGTTGTGTCGGTTCTACAATCATGAAGGGCGTAGAGGGGGCACGTGCAGTCAGCTTAATTCACCGGTTTCAGCCAAATGGGAGTCTTGCCGGCTGGCGGCTTCGCCTTTTAAGAGTGGGCGCGATCGCAAAGAGATGACTGTCGCTGCTCAAAATCGCTGGTTGGTGCTAGAGACTGCTTTTGAATTGGTGGCAAGCCCTACAGTTTCTACTGCGATCGCCGCTGAGCCGACTACGCGTAAGTCCAACCGTATGTAGGTAAACTGCGTGTAAGCCAACTGTGTGTAAGTCAACTGCGTGTGAGCCAATTGCGCAGTCCGAGTTGGTGAAAAGATATTAAAGACGCGACTGGTCGTGAGGGCGATACTTCCCCGGAATGGCTTCGCCAACGCTCGTAACTAAGGCAACCAGGGATATTGACGGAAATTTGGCTCCCGCTTCTCCAAAAAAGCCTGTTTTCCCTCTGCACCTTCCTCGCTCATGTAGTAGAGCAGCGTCGCATTGCCCGCTAGCTCCTGCAAGCCAGCTTGACCGTCACAGTCTGCATTAAACGCAGACTTCAGACAGCGAATTGCCATAGGGCTTTTTTGTAAAATCTCCTGTGCCCACTGAATACTTTCGGCTTCTAGCCGATCAATCGGCACTACCGTATTCACTAGACCCATTTCCAGCGCCTGTGCTGCATCGTACTGACGGCACAAAAACCAAATTTCTCTTGCCTTTTTTTGCCCCACAATTCGAGCCAGATAGCTTGCCCCGAAGCCGCCATCAAAGCTGCCAACCTTCGGCCCTGTTTGCCCAAAAATGGCGTTGTCTGCGGCGATGCTTAAGTCGCAAACTAAATGCAGCACATGCCCGCCACCAATCGCATAGCCTGCCACCATCGCAATCACGACCTTGGGCATAGAGCGAATCAGTCGCTGCAAATCCAGCACATTGAGCCGAGGGACGCCATCTTCCCCGACATAGCCTGCCTGGCCTCGCACGGACTGATCGCCGCCAGAGCAAAAAGCGTATTTGCCATCCGTATGCGGCCCTGCGCCCGTTAGCAAAATGACGCCTACGCGGGGGTCTTCGCGGGCGTTGCTAAAAGCGTCATACATTTCAAAAACCGTTTTCGGCCTAAAGGCATTGCGCTTGTGCGGACGATTAATGGTGATCTTGGCGATGCCATCGGCCTTGTGATAGAGGATATCTTCGTAGGATTTGACCGATTGCCAGGAGAGTTGCATGGGAGAGCTTTTCCGAGAAACGTTAAGAAGGTATGAGCTGAGCGATCAAAAATATGTCGCTGAAGGAAAATAAGGATGAACAGTCCTGCGAGACTGCTGGGCCGGACTAGTTGCACGAACTATCCCGACTTACGACCTTACTACTCGGTTTATTTTGATGGCTTATTACTGGTTCAAAGCGTTTCATATTGTCGGTGTAGTGGTCTGGTTTGCGGGTCTGTTTTATTTGGTTCGTCTGTTTATTTACCACGTAGAGGCTGAAGAAGAGAGCGAACCTGCTCGCAGCATCTTAAAAAAGCAGTACGGCATTATGGAAACGCGACTGCTAAAGATTATTACGACTCCTGGAATGATCGTCACGTTAGCGATGGCGAGTGGGCTAATTTGGCAGAACCCAACGGTTGTGCGAGAAGGTTGGATGCAGGCCAAGCTAGGATTTGTGGTGTTGCTAGTGGGTTACCACATTTACTGCGCCCGACTGCGGAAACAGCTAGCCAAGGACGAGTGCAGCTGGGGGCCGAAGCAGCTTCGAGCGCTAAACGAGGCACCTACTTTGCTGCTGGTGACGATTGTGATGCTGGTTATTTTTAAAAATAACTTTCCAACTAGCGCGACGACTTGGTTGATTGCAGGGCTGGTACTTTCTTTTGTGGTCACAATTCAACTCTATGCTCGCAAGCGTCGCTTGGATAAAGCGCGTGAAGATGAGGCACTAGCTACGGGTGACCAAGTTTTGCAAAGCTAGCAGCTTTGCTCAGTGCTAGCGGGAAAAGCTAGTCAGATGGAGCAAAATTGATTAACATTTGTTTACATATCTGTCTGCCAAGTAGTGTTTGCTATTTTGCGTAGTTTGCTGTCTTGCGTAGATAGTTAATAAACCCAATCTGTGAGGATTTGACTCCATGGAAAAAGCACCTGCTAAATTAGGCTTTACCGAATTTGCTGAGACTTGGAACGGTCGCTTGGCAATGCTCGGCTTTGTCGGCGCGTTGATTACCGAATTAGTAACGGGTAAGGGTCTGCTGGCTCAGATAGGCTTGATGTAAGTAGGCTGGTCTATTGCATACTGGCCTGCTGCAGTGCTGGTCTGTTGAAATACTGGTCTGCTGCAATTCTGTCTAGAAGGAACAGGCGAGATGCCTATGCAACGAGAAATTTTAGGATTTATGACCATTTTATGACCATTGATTGATGGACTGAGACGGCTCCTCTTCGTAGTCTTCTGGGTTGTACCAGGTGGCTATCGACCTTAGGGTGGCTGGAATTGCCTCATCCTGCTCAAACTCTAGCTGCGTTTCTTTTAGACCTAAATAGCCAGACTCTGAAAATGACATCAGCATTCGGGCAAGGGCAATCCAAACCCTTTCCTCAAATTCCCACTCTTTTTCGAACGGGGCGCGATCGCTAATCGACTTAAGCGCCCAGAAATAGCTGTTGCGCACCATCGACCCTTTCTTTTTGTAAGGTGGGACATCTTCGTTGCGAATAAAAAGGACTTGATTATCGATTCTGACGCGCATAGGGACTGAGATTGCTAGTAGGCTAGATCTGATAAAACACTGGATAAAAGCGGATGGTCGCGGCGGTTTCTCTGGCAAACGTCCATAAAGTTTATAACAACACCTGTGTGGTCAACGACCTCTCGCTAGCGATTGAGCCAGGTGAGATCTTTGGCCTGCTAGGGCCGAACGGCGCAGGTAAATCGACGACTATCCGCATGCTGACTACCCTAGCGCAGCAGACCCAGGGCGATATTGTTGTCGCTGGCTACGATGTAAGGTTTCAGGCGGCTGAGGTGCGCAGTGAGATTGGGGTGGTGCTTCAGCAGGTGAGCGTTGATATGGATATGACGGTTTGGGAGAATATGGAGTTTCATGGGCGAATGCACCATATTCCAGCGGCCAAACGTCAAGAAGATATTCGTCGCTGGCTGGACTATGTAGGATTGAGCGATCGCACTTCAGACAAAGTAAAAACCCTTTCTGGCGGCATGAAGCGACGGCTGCAAATTGCCCGCGCCCTGCTGCACAACCCCAGCATTTTGTTTTTAGATGAA
>Ga0115546_1001590_pt1 | contig 13959 bp, 8 predicted proteins | sample COGITO_mtgs_1004_FD_87186 | JGI IMG/M metagenome (GOLD analysis project Ga0115546, IMG submission 87186) | Pelagic marine microbial communities from North Sea - COGITO_mtgs_100413 | ecosystem: Environmental > Aquatic > Marine > Epipelagic | place: Germany:Helgoland, sampling site Kabeltonne...
GCTCGATCTGTCTGTTGGCACTGGCGGCATGATCGTGAACGATAATCACAGTACGGGTCACATTGAAAACATCCCTGTACCCCTGCCATTCCTGCGGATTGATAACGGTCCTGACGGGAAAGTGGACACGAACTTCCGAACACAGCGCTTGAAGGCGGATGATATCCCTGTTTTGTGGGGCAAGAACGCCCTTATTCCAGGCTGCATGACTGACGCTGAAGGCCAGAATAAGGAGCATATTGTTCGTGATGTGGTCTATCGTGACTGGTCTCGGCTCGATTCGGAGGTTTTTAAGTACAAAGTCTTCGCTGAAGCGGACAAAGAGAACTTCATTTTCGAGGATGAGTTCAAGGGCCGCGGCTCGAACCCGTGGATTACGGCTCGTTGGTCGAAGGCAGGGGGTGAAGCGTTCGGTAGAGGTCCGGTATTCAACACACTTGGCGATATCAAGGCGCTGAACCTGACGATGCAGCTTATTTTTGAGAATGCAGAGATGGCTGTGACCGGAATGTGGCAAGCAATCGATGATGGCGTTCTTAATATGGACACGATCATGTTTGTGCCGGGTGTTGTGCTGCCAACTGGACCCAACGGTGGGATCACACCGCTGCAACCGGGCGGTAGCTTCGATGTATCGATGCTTATCCTCAACGAAATGCGTCAAAATATACGCAAGGCTCTGTATTCTGACACACTGGGTACTCCCGAGGGTACTCCGATGTCGGCAACGGAGGTGGCGCAGCGCATGGCCGAGCTCGCACGCACTGTTGGCGCTCCTTTATCCCGGCTATGGCATGAATTATTCGTTCCGTATCTGGAACGGGTGGTCTATCTGCTGAATAAGCGCGGAGATATTGATTTACCCCGCATTAATGATCGTATTATTAGTGTGACGGCGCAAAGTCCACTAGCCCGGGCGGCTCGCAACGAGGACATCACTCAGTTCGCGAACTTTGCCGGGTTGGTCGGTCAGATATTTGGTCCTCAGTCTGCACAGATGTATATGAAGGACGATAAGGCGATCCCTCAGTTGGCTGAATGGTATTCGGTGCCGGCGTCTTGGTTGCGAAACACTCAGGAGCGGCAGCAGTTGGCTCAACAGGGATTACAGGCGGCTGGTCAGGCGCAAGAGGCTGGTCTGGATCCGACTGCACTCTTACAAGGGAACCTACCTTGATATCAGACGGAATGAAGTTATCTGATGAAGCGGAACAGCAGATAGACGAGGCATTCAAGACTGCCTTCCGTGGTAAATCAGGTGCAACAGTTGAAAGGTATATTCGCAAGCTGACATTAGAGAGCGCTCTAATGCCGGGTGTTTCTGCGAATGAGGTGCTGCATCGCGAGGGCGCTCGTTGGTTGGCAGCTATTATCTTGGAGCGAGTAAACAGAGGACGACATCCAAATGACTATAACACCAAGCGCGACGATGGCGGAAGCGGCCGCATCGAAGAATATTTCTCCGGACGAGACACCGGGACCAGAGACAGACCAAACCCCCTCCGACCAGACAGCCGAGCAGCCAGACGGTCCGACTCCTGAAGCCAGCGATCGACCTGACTGGTTGCCGGAGAAGTTCTGGTCTGATGGTGCGCCGAAGTACGAGGAATTAGCCAAGTCATATAACGAGCTTGAGACCTGGCGCTTAAAGTCCAAAGAAGAATCGATGGAGATGTTCAAGGACGAGATCATCGAGGCTCAACGCGGTGCCCCTGTAGAGGGTGTGCCTGAGTCGATGGAGATGTACGAGTTCAAATATGACACGACGATTCTCCCTGAAGGTATCCATTACACCGCGCCTAACGAAGACCCCATGCTGGACTGGTGGCGGCAGCACTGCTTCGACAACCGTATGCCTCAACAGGTGTTTGAGACGGGCATCAATGCCTTCTTGAAAGCAGACATTGAGACCATGCCTAACGTGGACGAAGAGATCGCTCGCCTCGGTGAGAATGGTCAGGATCGATTCCGCAAGGTGATGGTCTGGTTGCGCGGCAACACGTCTGAGAAGACGCAGAACGTCATAAACAATCAGCGCATGTCGGCTGACTTGATCGAGGCGCTGGAAGAAATATCGTCTCAGTCTGCCTCGGGTCTGCCGAGCTCTGCTAATCTTGCGTCACAGACACCGGCGTTAAGCGAGGACGAATTACGCAAGATGCAAGCCGAACCTGGCTACATTACAGGATCCGATAAGGCGCTGATGAAAAAGGTACAGGAAGGGTATGCCGCGCTCGCTGGTAGAAGACGGCAAAGATAAGTACGTTGTCGAGAATGGGGGTTGTCACCATTAAGGTATAGACGGCCCCCATTCGAGATACGCGGCCCATACGGACCAACCGCCACTGTCCAAAGGGGATCAACCGGAAACATGTTGATCCAACCCAAGGAGATATTCAGTGGCAAACCAAGCCAATGACATCGATGACGCTTTTGTAAGGCAATTCGAAACTGATGTTCATCTCGCTTATCAGCGGATGGGCGCGAAGCTACCCCCGACCCTGCGAACCAAGCAGGTCCAAGGCGAGTCCACTACCTTCCAAAAGGCAGGTAAGGGTTCAGCCGGAACGAAATCCCGCAACGGTGATATTCCGATTATCAACCGCGACCACACGGCGGTCGAGGTGACGTTGGTTGACCACTATGCTGGTGAGTACATTGACAAGCTCGATGAGCTGAAGATCAATCACGATGAGCGCATGGTTGCAGTGACTTCGGTTGCAGCGGCGATGGGTCGTAAGTCCGACGAGCTTATCATCAATGAGATCGACACTAATGCGAGCAACGCAACAACCGGCACCGGCGGCATCACGCTGGCGAAGATGGAAGAAATCTTCGAGTCCTTCGGTAACAACGATGTTCCCGACGATGGTCAGCGGTTCCTGTTTGTCTCGCCTCAAGGCTGGACTGACTTGCTCGGCTTGGATCAGTTCGCCAATGCCGATTATGTCGGCACCGAATTGGTGTATCCGAACACTCCGCAGGCAACCGCGAAGTCCTTCCTCTCCTTCATGATTATGACTCACTCGGGTCTGAACGTGACGGCTGGATCGGTTCGTACTAGCATGGCCTACCATAAAACGGCTGTTGGCTTTGCCTCGGGTTCCGAGATCGAGCTGTCAGTTGACTGGGTTCCCACGAAATGGGCAAACCTTGTAGCGGCTGGCCTTTCGCAGCAAGCGAAGATCATTGATGACGTTGGTCTTTACAAGTTGCTTCACACCGAAAGCTAGGAGGTTACTAATGGCTTACGCAGCTTCTGGGCTTACGGCCCTCGCCACGGGTAACGGCTTTACCCTCTGGCATTATAGTTCGGCGGACGCGATTGCGACCGTCAATACGGCAGGGTACTTCAACGACGCCTCGACTCAGCTTGGCGTTCGCGATGTGATCTTTGTCGTTGATACAGCGACCCCCACCACCAGTATCGTCAGCGTCCTGACTAACGCTGCTGGCGTGGTCGATGTGTCGGACGGCTTGGCAATCACCGAGACGGATACCGACTAGGAGTTTGGGGGAGGGTTTCCGCACCCCTCCCCCCCTCTTAGTGGAGGGTTAGATGGCGCTTACTGACATAGAAGTTGCTTCAAGGGCTTGCGTTCTCGCTGGCCTTAATCCTATTTCTGGATTCAACAACACCAACGACGAAGAGAAGGCGAGTGAAGAATTGTACCCCGGCATCCGGGATCAATGTCTAACGCTTTATAGCTGGCGGTTTTCCGTTAAGGAGAGTCAGCTTGACCGCCTTGCCGACACACCGGTCAGCGGAAGATGGGAAGCCATCTATGATCTGCCGGCCGATGTCATGGTGTTGCGGGCGGTTACGGTGTCGGGCAACAGGGTTCCATACGATCTCTTTGCCGAGAAGAATATCTACACGAACACAAGCACAGACGATGTTGTTGTGGCAGAGTACATCTATCAAGCCAGCGAAAGCCTTTGGCCGCCATACTTCATTCGGTATGTTGAGCTCAAGATGGCCGCGGCATTGGCTGCATCGATCACGTTCCAAGCTGACATGGCAAGCCTGTTCGAGAACCTTGCAGCTCGTCAGTTCGCGGATGCAAAGCACATGGACGCGCAATCCCAAACAATCGGATATGAAAGAACGCGAGCGCCAACGAGTAGATTTCTAGCTGCACGGAGGTAGCGTTGACTTTAAAAGTTGAGCTAATCAACACGAGCTTTAGTACAGGTCAGATATCGACTCACATGCTGGCGCGTGAGGATGTGAACGCCTACGCCGGTGCCTGTGAGACAATGACGAATATCATTCCCCACATACAGGGGAGCGTGTCCCGCCGCCCGGGAACTGAGTACATGGCTGATCTTGGCGTTGATACTCGAGTGATTGGGTTCCACTTCAAGGATTCACAAGAGTATCTGTTTTGTTTGCAGTCTGGTGAGATTGAAGTTCGATCTCCTACTGACGGATCCCTTATCACTACGATCAGTTCCTGCCCCTGGACGACCGAGCTTTGGGACATCCGGTATGCACAGTCGGGTGACACGACGATCTTTGTGCATCCTGACTGGCTGATGCAGAAGGTTGTTCGGACAGGGGCAACCACATTTGTTCGGTCAGACTTTGAGTTTGAGGAAGATACCGCCATTACGGACAAGCTGTTTCAGCCCTACTTCAAGTTTGCTGATGATGCTGTAACCCTGGAGGCTTCCGCGACCCATGGGGCGTCGATCACCTTAACGACGAGTGCCGCTCACTGGACGACGGATCATGTTGGCGCGAACGTCAGGTATGATGGGAAGCAGTGTAAGATCACGGCCTTTACGGACAGCCAGAACGTCACGGCGACGCCGCTGGAAACTCTTAGCGGTACAGCTGCCACGGTATCATGGGATGAGGCGGTGTTCTCTGACGAGAACGGATATGCCAGATCCGTTATGTTCCACGGTCGCCGCTTATGGTTTGGAGGCACCAAGGGATTGCCTCAACACATGATGGGCTCGAAGACGAATGCGCCATTCAATTATGACGCCGGCACCGCTGCTGATGATGAAGCTATCTTCGCTCAGTTAGGGACGGATGAGGTTAATGAGATCCGTCACCTTGTCTCTGCACGGCACCTTCTGATTAACACGGATGATGGCGAGTTCTTCCAGACTGAGACGCCTGACAATCCGATTACCCCCGGTAATTTCAATCCTCGTTGGCAGACGGGTTATGGATCGAGCAAGGTTCGGCCAATCCTTCTGGATGGCGGCAGTGTTTTCAGTCAAAAGACAAGCCGCAGCATCCGAGAGATGGTGTTTGATGACATTCAGCAAGCCTACACTGCTGATTCCGTGAATGACTTCGCTGATGACGTTGTGACTGGCTTTGATGATAGCGCCTTGTTCATCGGTGACGCTGACAGGATCGAGCAGTTCGGCCTATTCGTAGATCAGACGGCTGGTGACATTGCTCTATACCACACCTCTCGAAAGCAGAATGTATTCGGTTGGTCTAAGTGGACGACCGAAGGTGACTTCCGGTCGGTGGGCGAGGTTGACGATAAAGTCTTCTTCGTTGTGAAGCGCAATATCAACAGCGTCGACAAGTATTACCTTGAAGCTCTGACTGACAGCTACACTACAGACTGTTCCAGTGACGTGACCCGTTCTGGCACGACATGGGGTACGGCAGCCCAGTTGATTACGCAAGAGATTAGGGCTGTGAACTCTGCATTGACGATGGAGTACGGGACATTCACCCTCGACGGTTCGGGTAACTTTACCTACGACCACACAGATATCAGCGCGTTGCAGGTTGGGTTATGGTTCGCACCAGTGATACTGGCGGGGCGGGTTGTTGGCTCCGCTGAGAGGGGATCTATCAGTCTGAAGCGCAAGCGGCTCATTCGATCCGTTCTCGATTTGAAGGATACTTATGCGCTAACGATTGACGGTAAGAAATTACAGGTTCGTGAGGTCGATGACGATCCGAGTATTGCGCCTGACCCGTTAAACGGGACGTTTGATGTTTATCATCTTGGATGGGACCGCCACTGCCAACGTCCGATAACTCAGGATTTCGCGCTTCCGATGACGATACGAGCTTTATCCAGAGAGGTTGCTTACTAATGGTTACCGGCACGACGGCAATGGTTGCAGCGGCGGTGGTGTCGACCGCTGCAACGGTAATGCAAGCGAAGAGCCAATCCAAGGCAGCAGCAGCGGCGGCGGCATTAGCACAGCAGCAGGCTGAAGAAAGAAAGGCTATCATCCAGGCAGATATGCTTGATAAGGAGAATGAGATCCTTCGGAACCAAGGCCGTACACTGGCGACGATTCGGAACCGAAGACCGCACGATGCGGGTGGCATCCTTAACGCAGGCACTGAAAGTGTGAAGGCTGGTATCAGGGAAGAGATTAGACTTGGTGATCGTGACATACGGAACGTCAAGATACAGGGCTTGAGTACGATCAGGCAGGATCAGTTTAGTGTCGCCAAGGCAGACCTAACGGCCGCTGGTGCCAAATCAAACTTTGGCCTGTCTATTATCAAGGGCGTGGGAACTATTGGTGCTGCGGGTGCCAAGGCCGGGTTATTTAGCGGCGGCGGTGGTGACACTGCCTTTAACTTTGATAACGATACTATTGGGCAGAATCTTTCCAGTACCGGTAATTTATCGGTTGATTAGGACTTAGCATGGCTTCGAGAGACGATGTATTCGCAGGTAAGTTAAGACGGCAGGTCGTTGGTACTGGTGGTGCTGGTGGTCAAACCCGCATTGTTGACTTCACCAGCGCTGCCTTGCAGGCGAACAGTTCTCCTAGCTTTGCTGGCATCTTTAAAGACCTGCAAGACCTGAACGACGAGCATGTAAAGAACAAGCGTGAAGAACAGCTTCTCGATGTGGTGAGCGAGTATGGTCACACGCTGGATCAAGACACGGTAAACTTCCAAGATGGCGGTGACGTCGAGGTCTACCGTCAAAGCCAGATTGGTGAGATTGATCGCATCGCTGAGTCCATCACAGACGTTAAGGTTCGCAACGCATTCAAACTTCAGTCCATGACTGACTTGCGGCGGCGGTATGGGGCGCTTCTTGAAAGCCAGTATAAGATTACACAAGAGCGTCTTTTAAAAACAGACACGGCTGAAGTTGTGGCGCTGCAAGATGAGCGAGCTAGGCTTTATGAAAGCTCATTAAGGTCCGGAGGTGGGGAGCTTGATGCGGGTATTTTTGGTGAGATTGAAGAGATTGATATCGATATCCAAACAAAGATGGGGGAGATTAAAAGATCAAACCGTATTTTCAATGATCCTCTTTATGAGAAAAGATACTTAGATAGGGCCATTACATTAAAATCCGCAGCTGACTTGGAGTTTGCCGTTGATGGTATGACGACCGAGGAGACGTCCAAGTTAATGATGGATTTAAAAGGTCAGAACTTCGCCGCAGCCGGTGTCCCGGGTGTTGCGGAGTTGTCTCCCAAGGCAAGGGCGGCTTTTGCTGAAGGGATGACGGTCTATTTACAAGGGTACAATAAATTAAGAGGTGAGACAGCGAAGGTTGCGGCGAATAGTATACGAACTGATTACCTCAACATGGCTCAAAATATTTCTGACCTGAAGAGAGAGGGAAGGTTTGGTGAAGCGAAGCAAGAGCATGAGGATTTTTCACGTCGTGTGAACGAACTCTCGATGAAGTATCCTGGCTTAAACTTGGCTGAGGTTACTAAAGGGTTATTGGCTATCGGTGATTTCGATAGAGATCAGGTTTTGGCTGATACAGAAACACAACTGGCCGAAAGCCAACTTCTTATTTTAGGTAGTTTGTTGGATGCAATGCCCGAGTCTGAAGCTAGGGGACATAGGGAAACAATAAGCTCTCTTCAATCCAACCGTGATAGCGGTCTTTTGTCTGCAAAGGAGTTTTCTGCTGGTATCAGCCGCATCCAGACCGCGGTGTCTAGGTCGCGGAATGCTCTTAATTTGGTGAGGACGGCAGCCTCAAAAGAAGTTGTTATTGAACACCAGATGAAGACATTTGGTTTTATGATGGATGTGGTTAAGACTGGTCCCTGGGCTCAAAACCCACAGCTTGAATTGATCGAACAAACAATGAGGACTGCGAAGGATCAACTTGCCAGCGGGACCGGCGACCCTACGACAATATCATCCTTGATGACAAAACTTAATGGTCAGCTGAAGTCATTCATCACGAAAACGGAACAGTATAATAACGATATTCAGGCAGCTAATAGCGTCTGGAACGGAACGTCTGATAACAAGAAGTCCGATCTGGAGGCATTTGAACGACAATATAGGATAAGCCCGTCGTCGTTGATTGATTTGTCTCGTGGGGTTGGTTCTGCACCGGCTCATATTGATATTGATGGGGTAAGGTCAAACCTTGTTCTTGCGGGGCGAGTGCTAAGAAATTTAAATCGCATTTATAAACATGGAGCGAAATCACCCTCGCTTAATATTGCTGCTGAAACACTGTCGTCTCCTGCTGGTGAGAACTCCACGCCGGAGGAACATGAGGCCGCTGGTCTGAGGATGAGGCAGCTGGTGTCTCTTATCGATGAGGTGTCTAACGGAGATAAGGCTTTATTGCACAGTCAGATTCTAAGGCAGATGCCAGACAATGTGCGCCGCAATGTTTCTACGCTGCGGCTTATGTTTGAGTCTGGTAAAGGCAATGCTGAAGTGTCCCGATCTTATGCGAAGACATTTCTTGAGGGGCAGAGTATTGGCCCCGCTTCTGATACTTGGGAAGGTGAAGTCACTGAGGTTGCGGATGATCTTCCCGCCGCGAAGAGGTTATTTAGCCAGGACTGGGATCAGTACCCTGCGAACTTTCAGGCTGAATTTTTACGGGTTGCAGAAAGTGTTAGGACTTTAAGCACACAGCTTTCTCAGAGTCCAAAACTTGTTGCTGAAGAAACGTGGCGAATTTTACAAGCTCGCCATAAATGGACGTATAGTGATTTTGGTATGCCCGAAGCTGGTCAGCAGTCAGATGGAGGCTCGTCAAGCAGACTTTCCCGCGCTCCGGTTGAGGCGTTCTATGAACGACACGCTGACAAGATTAACGATGCAGCGTTTAAGCAGATTAAAGAGCAAGCTGATTTATCCAGCGGTCGTATATTTAGCGGCCTGTCACCAGAGCAGATGCAAGGCATAATAAAAAAAGAGAGGACCGAACTTAGTGGGCTGACGATTGACGCCCTTGATATGGGGATAAATGTCTGGTTGGCCCCCTTAACAACGAACTCCGGATCCGGGGTGATTCGTGAATACATAGCAATGGGCTGGAATGGGACCGACTTTATTCCCATGCCGAGCAAGAGCGGCAATGCGATCATCATCGATGCTGCCGGTCTAAATCAAAGGTTTGAGGCGGAACGTAAATCTAAGAACATTCATAGAGCTGGTGAGAGTATGCGGTCTGAGGCATCTATGAGGGCTGTCTTAGAGGGTAGGGATAGAAGGGCTGTTCGAAATGAGTGAAGCCCCAAAAGATCAACCAGAGTTCCAGTTTCCAATATCTGAGCAGCCGCTGCCACAGCCAGCGATCCCCTTTTCTACGCATCCAAGGCCGGGAAGATCGACTGTCATCGATCTAAATAGAGATTTTGAGCTTGAGGCTCCTATCGATTCAGCTTTGGGAGCTATGGGTGATATCGTTGATAATGCTAACGCTGCATTTCGATCAAACACATTCGTAGGTCAGTTTGCCGCTCAAGCCGAGGCTCGTTTTGTTACCGGGGATGATGATAGTTTTGATCCTAACTTTAATGTCTTCGACCATCTGACTGAACAGGAATTAGCTCAGGCAGAGCAGTTCACAGACATAACGAATATGGGACAGCTTGAGCAAATGCGTTTGGTCAAAGCAACCAATTCGATGTTTAGGGAGAGCCTTGGCGATTCAAGCGCGTTCACTGTATTTGTCGGGTCAATGTTGGATATTGATATGTTGGCTCCGCTTGGTGTTACCAAGGGGATGGGTGCTTTAGCCGGGGCAAAGCGGGGCGCTCAATTGACGGCGGCGACGGTTATACCAACTGAGATTGGCCGCACGGCGATCGATCCGGATGCAGATAATAAGGAGCTTCTATTTGCCCCTGCTGCGGTTCTCCTTGGTGGCGCTTTAGGTGGGCTGGTGGGCAGGACTGGTGCTAATGGTCGCGCGTCTCAAGCGATAATCGATAGCAGTAACACTCTCAACGACACCCCTAATCCAAGCCGGGGTGACATTGCGGAGACCGCTGCCAAACTTGATGGCGCTCTGGATGACATTGTTACGGACGCTGGTATCGAGGGCGGGTTCGGGTCAAAGGTCGCTGACGAAAGTGATACACCCATAGTCGACTCGGTTCTTGGGCCGGATGAGGGTGGTAAATGGTTGTTTGGTCGGAATAGCTTTACTGGCGTAGCCGCCAAGATGGGGGACAACTTCCCTTACTTCCGCGCTATTGAGAATAAACTTCATGACATATCAGACACCGCGGGCATAGGAGACGGGATAGCAAAGATAGCGCACGAGCTCGGTGGAACACTCCTGCCGACACGGGGCGGTGATTCAGAGGTGGGTGTATCGTATTCCTGGCGTCGTCATTATGGTGTGCAGCTTCCCTTCGTGAACAGGATTGCCGGTGTCTACAACGAGTACCGGGGAAGATTGCCGGGTCGAAGTGGACCGGCGATGATGGCTGTTAATGAGGTCGCTGATTTTGCCAGGAATGCAGCGTCGAGGGTTAAGGGTGCTGGCCCTGCTGTTACCTTCAAGCATCAGGATTACAACAACTGGATCCCGTATGCTTTAGCGCATGATTTTGACTTTGATAGCGCCCTTCCTTCTGGGATGACTATCCGTCAGAAATTTGATGAGTTAGGTTGGGGTAAGCCAGAGTGGGATGCGATCACTGAGGGTAGCCAAGTCCTTAAAAAGTATTTTGATCACGTCGATGAAACTGAATTGCAGCCCAATAAAATGACGGGATCAAACGCAGCGATACGGCAAGCAGATATGCTGGAAGCGCGTGCTGATAGGCTGATTAAACGATCTGTAAAGTATGCAAAGAAGAAGGTCTCTTTGTTCGGGGATAAATCGAAACGAGGGGTGGAGTTAAGGCAGCTATATAAAAAGAAGTCTGGAGAGAAGTTGGCAGAAGCACTCTCGTTAAGGGGCGAGGCTGCTGGACACAGAATGGCTGCGGGTGATGTGGGGATAGAGGCAAGCCGTGTTATCAGCATTGTTCGTATGGCGATTAAAAACCAGCTTGAGGAGCTTGATGATATCAAGTGGTTTGATACAGCAGGGCAAGAAGCCAAGACGTTGCGCTCTCTCATTAACAACACGCTTGCTGACATCGAGGTCGAGGGGAATACGGCGGCACATGCTCGTACTCTTAACGAGCAGCTAAACGAGTTGCTAGAGGCGGCTGGCAGCAATGCGCGAGATCGATTGATTGACCGTAGGAAAGACGGAAATAATCCTGTCACATGGAAGATGCGTGACTTCCACAAGAAGCTGAACGAACTGATTAACCGGCTTGAACATGCTGTCGTTAAGGGGGGTGAAGACTTCGCCCCGAGGGATAAGAATTACTTCTCGTTGATGTATAGAGCCGACAGGATCGATAAGGGCCATGACAGGCTTATTAAGATGTTGGAGGACGCCTTCCTTGAGCATCCCGAGTATCGTGGCACCCCGTTAAACCAGTCGGCTCCTGCGCGTCGTGCGCGTGCAATTGAAACAGCAGAGAGAATGCGAAGCCGAGGGATAAAGATGGACTCGGAAGGTCTTCTTGATGAGGACGGCAGAACGACATTCGGTCCTTCGTTCAATATGTCGAGGAGGGTGCCTCTTCTGAACAAGCAGTTGTTGGGAGATGGACCGGCTGACAGCTTTGTTGAGACAGACCTGAGAATGGTTCTGAACTCTTATATTAGTCGGGTTGGCCCGGCCATCGACATGACAAAGAAGTACGGCGATACCTCTATGTGGAGCAGATTAGCCGAGCTTGAAGACGAGATTGAAGATGCAGCGTTCAAGGCTCTGGAGGCGGGTGACTTAAAGCGCGCTGCTGAGATCGAAACCGCAGGCAAACAAGCCATTCAAGACCTGGCTGAAGTGAGGGATGGTGTTCTTAATACTTGGGGGCATCACGAAGACCCGAGTACATGGAACAATCGTATCCTGACCACCGCCAAGAATGCTGGCATCGTCACCTTGATGGGGCGTTCTGGTCAGATGGCGATTGCGGATGCAGGTCGTGTCTATCTGGCGATGAACATGCGGGAGTCCCTTGAGCTCGCCATGACAGCGATCTCCAAGCCGAGAGAGTTCGGGCTGGCTCTGGATGAAGTGAAGCTCGCTGGTGAGATTTCTGAGTCGTGGAACAACATGCGCCTTGGCTTTATGAATGAAGCAGGTAGTGGAGCGTACAGGGCGACATCGTTAGAGAACTTCTTTCATCGGGCTGTTGGTCCGACCTTCGTTTTGTCTGGTCTTGCTCCGGCCACTGATTTCCTCAAAGGATTCATCGGGGTTCATACTCAATCTGAGATTATCCGATTGTCTTCTGAGATAGCCGGTGGCACCGCGAAGAAGGGATCTCTTAAAAAGCTGAGAGAACTCGGTATCAACAAGACCAACGCTCTCAAGATTGCCGAGGAATGGAAGGCTGCTGGTGCAGAGGGGCCGGGGAATGGAACGGAGGCGTTATTCCTGGCTCGGGCAGATAAGTGGGTAGACGACGACCTTCGTATTTTGTTCCGTGCGGCTCTCAGCCAGGAGGTGAACAAGACGATTATCACCCCAAGCATAACCACACGTCCCAAGTTGATGACGAAGAACCTCTGGGGCTACCTGTTGCAGTTCAAGTCCTTCCCGATTGCTTCTGTGTTCTCGACTATGGCTCGCGCCCAGATATCTCCCAAGGAAGCGAGAGTGCGCCGGATGATTGGCGGGATGTTGTTGGGTGGTCTTGCGGTGCAGCAGTTGCGTAGCAGCGCCTTTGACGAGGATGTGTTTGACCAGGTATTACGCGCTGTAGATTACTCCGGTGTCTTGCCGCTCCTTTCTGAGCCTAACAACATCATCGAGATACTGTCTGGTGGCGCAATTGGGCTGCGGCCAGCTTTTGGTGGCGATAGTGTCATTCGGGATGTTAGTTTAAATGAGCAGATATCTCCTTTGCTCGGACCTGCTGGTGGCATTTCGCTGAATGCGATTGCCGCTCTTGCTGGCGGTGAGGGGGAAGATGTAACAAGGTCATTAAAGCGTCTTGTCCCACTGGGGACACACTTTGCAAACCCTGTCCCGTGGGCAGTACAGAAACTTGGCGACTTACTCACTGAGGATGATTAGATGGCTACGATTACAGTTCCAGACGAGACACGTCGTAAGCAGGCTGTGGTCGGTGGCACGCCCCAGACCTCGTTTACTTTTGACTGGGTGATCTTTGACGAGACCACTGATATCCGGCTGTGGAATGGCACGACTGAGCTGACCATCGTTACTGACTTCACGGTTGCTGGTACTGCCGGTTCTGATGGCGGCTTCGATGGCGGCACGATTACGATGGCAGGTGCTTTCGTCGCCGGTCTATCCAATGTGACTGTGACAATCCAAGGTAACACTGCGCTGGATCGGGCTACGAATCTCGCTGCGACTGGCCCGCTGGATATCGATCTGTTGAACAAGGATCTGAATCGGTTTGTTACGATCTTGCAGCAGATTGATGACAAGTACGATCGTACTATTCAGTTCCCTGAGACGACATCTTTAAGTCTCCCGGTTACATTCCCCGAGTCTTCGGCAGGCAATGAAATCATTGCGTGGAATGCTGCGGGGACAGCTCTTGAGACTACTTTATCAACGTCGGAAGTGACGGGTGCTGCCGCATCAGCTACGGCAGCGGCGGCATCAGCTAGCGCTGCATCGACAAGTCAGGCAGCAAGCGCAACATCAGCTACAGCAGCGGCAGCAAGCGCCA
>Ga0115546_1001596_pt1 | contig 13908 bp, 9 predicted proteins | sample COGITO_mtgs_1004_FD_87186 | JGI IMG/M metagenome (GOLD analysis project Ga0115546, IMG submission 87186) | Pelagic marine microbial communities from North Sea - COGITO_mtgs_100413 | ecosystem: Environmental > Aquatic > Marine > Epipelagic | place: Germany:Helgoland, sampling site Kabeltonne...
GAGTTGCTCTGCTGAATCCTGCTGAAGGCGCTCGTGTGTAAGAACACTATTCCTCCAGTCATTAAGTTCCGAAGGGGTTATACCGTTTAGAATGGCAATTCTTTCCGATTCAAGTAACTGGATCGCCAATTTCTGTTGGCCTTTCCTGAAACCAGCAGCTAATGTAATCTCAAGGAGCTCGGGCGAAATGTAATCCCATGAATAGTCAACCCATATGACGTCTCCATCGGTTTTACTTATTCGGGAACTGGCTCGATCCCCCCAGATTTCCAGTGCGCCCTGCCATTTAATATTTTCAATGAATGTCGATTCACTCTTAGTCGTTGGTACTTCAACAATGTACTTTAAAAGTACTTGTTCTTGGTTGGTATCTTCGTCAACTAGTAGTAGATAAACAGGAAAGGATGCAGGGTCCAGTTTAAAACTCGGGCTGGAATTTACAGTCTCTTCTGCCTGATGTGAAAAATGAGTGTAAAAAGAGTTATAGATTATCTTAGGATTGAAGTCACCGGCTGCTATAATCGCCATATTGTCGGGCTGATACCATTTTTGATAGAAAGCTCTCAAGGTTTGCGCGTTCGCATCACTTATACTGTCTACAGTACCAATTGGTTTTCGCTCTGAATATCTAGTATTTGAGTAATAAGCTGAAAATATTTTGTTCTGTATGTTATTTGTGGGGCTCTCTCTTAACCTTAACTCTTCTAATAATACAGGTTTTTCTAGCTGAATTTCTTCAGAAGAGAATTCAATATGGAATGCCCATTGCGACAAGAGTTCTAGTGCCGCGTTTAGTCGTTCTTCAGTAACATCATTCAAATGAATCGTATAGATTGTGCGGTCAAATGTAGTGAATGCATTGGAGTGGCTGCCAATCATGAGGCCGAGTTCATTTAGGCGGTTTTGCATGTTTGATTTTAGAAAACTAGCGGTGCCATTAAACGCCATATGTTCAACAAAATGTGCAAGACCCAGCTGGTCATCGGCTTCTTGTAAACTGCCTGTCTTTACAACTAAGCTAAGCGTTGCTTCATTGTTGGAGTGGCCATTCTTATTTGGCCAAACATATAAAGTTGGATAGTTTTTCTTGGTATATATATCGGCCTGGGTTTGAGTTTTATTTGTTGAACAACCTAGTAATAACAGTATGCCAAATACTGAAATTGCTTTGCTAAAAACCATCATAATTTTCGTCCTTTTTAATGTTTTCATTTATAAGATCAATAAAATGGGTGCTATTAGCTTGTTCTTTAGCAAAGGCATAAGTAGATAGATAGAATGGGGCACTGACCAAATGATGTATTTCCATCCATGCTGTCTCGAAGTTTTTATCAAAAAGTACATTCATACCATAAAATTTTCGGTTTATATTGACCCAAAGCGACGTTATATCTCGAGGGTTAGATAGGCCACTGGTGCAAACGGTGAGTTCAAAATCATGCAGCATTCTGTGCCGATAGTTCATTTCAATTTCTTGAACCTTGATAAAATTTTCGATGCTAGGCCTCATTAATGGAACGGTATTTCCGAGCCACAGCAAAAAAAAGTTCTCAAAGGACATTGCCCAGGTTTCACTCTGAATGTCGGTTAACGGAATGTAATGAATTGTAGATTGTCGGTGGATGGATTGATGGATGGCATGGCCTACCTCATGAGCCAATCTATTTAGCGTGGAGAAACTACCGTCGTAGTAAACTTGAATATAACTACCTAGAGGTGAGTCGATACAAAAATCTGGTTTGGTCTGGTCATTAAGTATTTTAAGCCTATTAGATAATAGTATGTCGTCAAGTATTTTTTTATATGAACGTCCAAGACTATTTAGTGCATCGCCAATGAGTCTTAGCGCCTCGGTGAGCGAAAACCAATATTGTTTAAACATGTTGGCTTCGAGCTTCCGAACTCTTTCTATTGAAGTGGGCTTGTTATCGAATGTCCCAATGATTTCATTAAAGTATTGCTGACTTTGAGTTGAGTATGGGCGAATAAGACGCAAATCTTCATGGGTCAGCTTATTTTCTATGGCTCTACTCTCAAGTAACCTAATATCCGGATCAATTTTAGTTCTTAAAATTAACGCATCGGTGAATGACAACTCTTTGTTATGCCATTTCTGCAACAAATCTCTATATTTTCGAACTACGTCCTGATACATACCATGATGAGTAAGCGCTTCAACCCAGTTTTGAATTTCTTTGTCGATTTTTCCAAGCGTATCATCTATGACTATTTTAAAATCGTAAATAATATTGGCAAACTGCTCGTTGATGCTTACTAACCAATATCCAGTTTCAGGTGATAAATTTGATGGTTCACCATTGAGCAAAGTTAGTTCCCTTGCGCTCCATACAGTGCTTAGTTGTTTATCCAATCTGACGATATTCTTGAATGTTAGGTTATGATCAATGTTTTTAATATTGTCCTTTAAAGACAATACATCGGTTTCCAATCTTGATTGCCATGCGACCGTACCGATTTCGTCTAGGATTATCCTAGCAGGCAGTAAGTCCCAATCTAAATACATGTCTATTTGTGCTCTATCGTTATACATAGGATGAGATCCTAGTGCCTCAAAAAATAACTGACTGAGAAAGTAGGGGAGTCTAGGCAGTAAACGGCATGAAACCATCCGGCAGGCTGAACAAGCAGTTCACCAGGATTTAGCGTAACCTCCACACTCCTCGCTTTTCGGAATAATGGGAATTTACCATAGTCGGGTTCCTCTGGTTTTACCCAGCAAGGTTGATAATTGTTATAAGCCTTCATAGGATACAGGTATGGGGCTTGATCTGGAGAGTATAAAACAAGCTTCTTGCGTCCCAGGATTTGATACAGGAATCCATCTAATGGGTCGTGATGCAGGCTACTAGCGGGAACATCAACAGGTACTGAACCCAACCAAATTTGTGGGGCGATGTAATCATCCAGTGAAAAATGATTGGGTAGGAAGTCATTGTGCATTTCTTCTGGAAGTGAACATCCTTCTGTATAAGCCTTGGTATGACCCTCGATTATTTTATTACTATCCAATTCAGTAGAGGTTATCCTATTCACAAATTCAGCGACAGTCTCTTCTTGGTCTGCGGATCGGACACGAAGTGGAACATTTCTATAATTGTTAACGAGTCGTTCTAGTGACCAATCACTCACCGGAACTTTTGTATAAAGGTCGGTAATTATTATAGGCCGGCTTTCAGCTATGGCTTCCAGTATCTGTAGTTCTGTAGGATTTGATACTCTGGCTATCTCATTCATACTATAGGATTTGGCATTGCGATTCTGGGCATAACCAAATCGCTCTAAAGTATCATTCGAGGGCCTTAAAAGAGACTTGGCAACCTGGTTAATTAAATCCAGCTCACCTTCTATCTTGATATTGCCGATAATATCCGGATCACGATAGTCCACATCCGTAACGTTCTTGATAATTAACTGTGCAGTTTGGATTGGCATTGTTAAGGTCGAATCAGGTCGATCTATGGCGCTGTGCGATACGGTTAGGTTTTGCTCAACGAAGCAAACCGCCATCGGGATCCTTAGGCTTTCAGTTGTGATGTAAAATTGAACCTTGCCTGAAGTTCCTTCCGGGTTTTCGAAGCCCTCTCTAATTAGATTCTCTAAAGACCTAACGGCTTCCGGTATATCACAATCTATTACGTCAGTCATTATACTTAATCTCCTTTTATATAGTAATTAATTTGCTAGGTATTCCAACCAGTCCCATTGTTCATAATATGCAAGGTACACTAGCTCACTTGCCAATTCAGATTTGTTCAATAGCGTGGCTAATTGGCGATCCAATAAATCCTGTTGTCTGAGTTGAACGTTCCTATAGCTAGATTGACCTTCTCCGTATCTCTTCAGCTCGTGATCCAATGCTTTTCCCGCAAGCTCGATGCCATAACTGTTTAATTCACCCTCAGCGATCAGATTCTCACTATTTTTCGTATGGAGATCGGCTTGCCATTCTAGCTCCCATAGGAGTTCAATCTTATCCCAATTGGCAATTGTGGCTTCCGCTCGTCTCAAAGCTTGTTGTTGCCTTGTTGGGTTGTTTGAAAGTGAGTATCTTAGCTCAACGCCCCATGCCTGACTTTGCTCATCCGGTAGTGCGTCACGGTATTTTTTGCTAATACGGTAATAGACTTCTAGGTCTGGCCAGTGGTCCCGTTGGCTAACATATTCTTCGATACTTGCCAATTCGCTTACTATGCTGGCTTGTGTGTATTCAGGGTGAGTAGTAAGATTTAAATTACCATCTAGGACAGGTGTCATGATATTTACTAGGGCTTGCATATTTATTTGCACTGGAATTGACGCGCTTTCATGGGTCCATTGCAATGTAAGATTTTGTTGGGATCGACTGAATCGATTTCTAGCTTTTTCAATAGTTTGCTTTTGGCGCCTGAAGTCGAGTACAGCTAACTCCAAGTCGATTGGTAGGTTACGTCCTTCAACAACCAGGACTTCAGTCGTTTTAATTATTGACTGTGTAAACAGAAGTTTGCTTTCCAAAACTTGAAGCCGATCGTAATCCTCCTGCATCGCGACATAGCCCAATAGAGCATTTCTAAGTAACTCAAATTGGTTGAACTCACTCTTTTGTCGGAAATGATTCCATTGAAGATCAGCTTTATGGGATTCACTTCGGTTGTATCCTGGTGAATTGTGTTTTAGCAAAGGTTGAGATATTTCCAAACTTAAGTTTTGAGCTTGCATAACATCTCCAGGGATGCCCTGGAGTGTCCTACCTACTTGACGGCCATACTGATGCTCAAGACCAATATTTATGTTTGTACCAATAAGTGATGTCCATTGTGCATCCAAGCCAGTCGTAACGCCGCTATCGATAGTACGAATTGACGATGAAAGGGACGCCGCATCGACCTCGTTAGTGACTTCATCGAAGGCGGTGCGAACAGAAATATCTGGCCACTTTTGCTTTCCGTGGCGTAATCTTAACTGTTCAAATTCGATATTAGCATTATATTTTTCTTGGGTTAGATGATATATAAGAGTGTCAATTAGGTATGAATTGAGACTCGGGTTTTCAGATGGGCTAGCCAGTAGCCAACCGCTGTAAATACTCGTAGCTAAAACTAGGATTATGAGCTTTTGTAATTTATTCATAAATGCTTCCATTATTCCCTACGACGGTTCACTTAAGGCGTTTTTAAAATACTTCGTAAATGGATCAAATATATAATTTATTAGTCGACGTTGACCTGCCTTTATCTCCACACTTAGTTGTAGCCCAGGTCGAAGAAAGGTTTCAGGTGTTTTTACATCCAACTCTGTTATCGAACCCGTCATACGATAAATTCGAACACCATTGACCACTTCGGATGACTCCGATACGAAACCAACAACACCATGTATTCGACCGTGGTCTTCAGGATTGTTGCCCAGCGAACTGGCCCGAAACTCCATCCCTGGTTCCACCCAAATGGCATAGTTGGACGGTATTTGGATCTCAATCTGCAAGTCGTTTTCATCGAACTTAGGGCGAAGAATTGTAAGTATTGAACCAGCCTCAATCACTTCATGTTTACCGCGCGCCAAAACCTGATCGACTATGGCTGGAAAGGGTGCACGAATAGTCATGTCTGTTCGTTTTCGTTCCTGACTTGCCAACAGGCTGCGCGTCTGTTGGTATTGGTCCAGTTCGTTTTGAAGTCTTACTAAACGATCCAACACAAAATTATTCTGAATGTTGACACTTTCTAGGTTTAGCTTTTTAATTTCATTTGCTGTGTTTTTCAAGTCAGCATCTCGTTCCTGCAGGCCAGATCTCAATGAGAAAAGTATTCCTTTCTGCGTGTCGACATTGTTTTGGCTCTCAATTCCCTGTTTCCTTAGTCGAGTGAGTCGCTCGAACTCAGTCTGCTCGAGTTCAAATAATTCCGTAGCAATGTCAAGTTGGTTGTTAATCGCGCTCTTTCGAGTCTCAAGGCCTTCAATGTTTTGGGCTATCAACGCAAGTTTGTTTGGCAGCGAATCAATTAGATATTCATGGTAGCCCGCCCCTTTAACTGCGTCGGGGACCTCTTGAATTGAGTTGCTCAAACTTGCCAATGTTTCTGCACTTAACCAATCTTGAATTTGATAATAGTCCGTCCAGACAGATCGGCTGATATTGCCCAGTTGCTGGGCAAGTCTATTTATTTCAAGGTCTAACATTTCGGTATCCAGCGTTACCAATGCATCTCCCTGTGCAACAATGGCCCCATCTGTAACATAAATACTTTCGATAAAACCTGCCTCCGAGTTCCTAACTTGAAATAATTTTGCTTTAGTTTCTAAAATTCCTTGAGCGGGGACGATTTTATCGACCTTAAAAATTATGGCGCAAGCCATGGCAATAACAAGTATGGTGATAATTGCCCCAGCCATTATCTTTAAATCAACTGGAGTATTGAACCGTTTTGCATACTCTGGGTTATCGCTCAGCAAATTAAGTGAATGGATTTCCTTAAAGCTATATTCCATTGGAAGCCCCATGGTCCGCTGCAATGTTCGAACTATCGTCCTTTGATATCGATGTCTTCAACTCTTCCCGGTCCAGCGAAGCATCTCTTTTGAGCATGGCATCCCACATCGCTTTGTAGCTATTCTCATAAGTAACCAGTTCTTCATGAGTGCCGACAACTTCAATTTGACCCTGTTGCATTACGACGATCCGGTCACAGTAGGATAAAGTATTCAAACGATGCGCGATTATTACTCCGGTCTTGCTTTGACAGGCCCGATAAATTGTGTCTTTTACCTTTTCTTCCGTTTGGTTGTCCAGAGCACTGGTGGCTTCATCGAACAGAAGAATGTCGCTATTACGGACCAGCGCCCTGGCTATCGCCAGTCTTTGCCTCTGTCCGCCAGAAAGGTTTGCACCGTCCTCCGATAGGTTAGTCAGCATTTTTTGTGGCATTTCATCTACAAAGTCATTGCTTCCTGAGGCTTCTATGGCCGTTTGTATTTCTTCAATAGATGAATTTAATCGACCCAGATGAACGTTTTCTAATACTGAGGTGTTAAAGAGAAAATTTGTCTGCTGCACAGATGAAATACGTGAATGCAATACTTCGGGAGGGATTAAATCAATATCGTATCCATTTATCTTAATTTTTCCTCTTGTAGGTTTATAAAACCCCAGTAGAAGGTTTGCTAAGGTCGATTTACCCGACCCGGAACCACCGACGATACCAATAATTTCACCCGGTTGAATGGATAAATTAATGCCTTTTAGTACCAAGTTGGCCTCGATGTCAGATTCTGACACGTTATTCGATGGATACCTAAACCAAACATCTTGGAATTCAATCGTTCCGTTCAAATCGAGTGCTTCTTTTTTAAATGTCGGGTTTTTTATCTGAGCAGGCTCAAGTTCCTCTAGTCTTTTCTTAGCGATTTTGAAGGTTTCCCAGCCGCTAGCGGTCATCACTAGTGATATGAGAGGATTCACAACATTCCCGGCCATCATATTAAAAGCAATAAGTTGACCGATACTCAGCTCATTAGCAAAAACAGCTTGCGCACCAAAAAAAATTATAGAAATTGTTATCAGTTGGCTTTGAAAGTTGACAATAGCGCGCACTAGATGGCTTAGCTTCGCTATGTGAAAATCACCATACAAATTTGTTTCTAGGCTAGTGTTGATTCGATGCTTAAAATGCGATTCGTTAGCCAGCGACTTTATCGTTCGCATGCCTTTGACCATTTCAATCATTGTTGATTGGTAAGTGGCGTCATAGGAATAGGACTGCAGAACTCGTTTGCGTAACGATTTTAGAGAGAAACTGACGGTTAGAGCCATTAAAACTCCAATACCTAGGACAAGCATAGACAGCATTGGGCTATACATAAATAAAATGGGTAGTACCACAAAAAGAGATACGAGAGAGACAATGGAGGAAAGTAATTGTCTAACTAAAAAATTTGCGGATTCTTGTATTTGATCGACTAGTTTTGTTAAGTCGCCAATTTTATGCCTGTCAAAAAACGGGACTTCCATGGATAGTAGTCGTGCAAATACTTCTTTTCCGAGTCCATTCTGATATTTCGCAAAAAGAATGCTTTCTTGGTAATCCTTAAAGCATTGAAGTACATTTGTAGCTATCGCCCCTAGCAGAAGTAGGATTACAATTACAATTAGGGATCCGTCTGCCGAGTAGGGTAGGACTTTATCTGTAAAAGCCTGAAAGCCTAGCGGTGTAGCCGTACTTAATAAAGCAATTAGTGCAGATGTACCAACTATTATCTTCGCTGATTTTAATTGCCTGAATAGATGGTTTAATACAAAACTAGTATTGTTATTTCTTGTTGTTTGAGGATTGTTTGATTTATGACGCCGCAATACTAGGGCTGATTTGGCTAGCTTAAGGTCCTTGGTGAGTTCTTTTAGAGTGCCTTCATATGTATTTATTGCATTATTAATATGAAAATATTCTTTTAGTACATATTTCTCATTTTTACCTTTTTCACCTATAAACGAATCTCCATCCCTAGAAATAAAAATCCAAACTTGAGTTTTTGAGTTTGATTCTGAAAGGTCTTTATTAGGTAGCCAGAAATATTCAAGATTGTCTATAGTTGATAATTTTTCGCATAGTGTGCTTACTGAGATATGATTTCTATCAATGTACTTACTTAATGCCAAGGTTACCTTATTTGAAAATGATAACGAAAATAATGCATGTTCTATTTGGTTTAAACATAAAGCCTTTAGTTTGGATGGTAATTTTTCTGCAAGCATCACAGTACCTAAAGTGTAATCTATAAATCCACGTATTAACTTTACTGTGGTAAGAATATTAATATTTATAATATATTAATCCACGTATTAACTTTACTATGGTAAGAATATTAATATTGATAATATATTAATGTATGTAAGATATTTATGGTTATTTAATTGTGCCTATTTATCGGTAAATATTTTACATTATGTTTCTGACTTGGATGATGTTAATTGGTAAAAGAAGAGAAAATTTATTCTCTCTTCTTTTTAGAAAGCAATTAACATTATCGGTATTGCATATTATCTTAAGCTAGATCCATTTAACTAAAGTTCCTAAACCTAGGGAAATCAGCATCAGTATCGAGAGCTCCATCGAATATGGTGATAGCTGAATGTCTTTGCTAAATAACCTATATAACTCAGAGTGAAATATAAATTTTTCTCTTATGCAGAAGGCTATTAAAAATCCAAATCCTAGTGCGTAAAATAGATTCGATAATATCTGTTGCATTATAGTTTCCATATCATATATCACAGACACCTGTGGCTTGATTAAAAGCGACACCGATATTCCATCCGCCTACAGCGGCGACGGTTAATACGCTAGCCCCTACCGCTGACACGGTGGCAACGGCTGAGGAGCTTGTAGCGGCGGCTCCACCTGCCAGCCCCATTGCACCTGTTCCGGCTGCAAGTGCGCCTAACTCTTTCACGCCGACATAGTTGCAGCCAACCTGGGTGCTTTTCTTTTTCTTTTTCTTGTTGCCACCACCACCACCACCACCACCACCAAAGGCAGCACCACTTACACCCGCGACGAAGTTGACTTGCTTATATACTTTAGACATACTTATGTATCCTTATTGATTAATATCCATTGGTTACTAGGGTTCGCCATTTGGCGGTATTCTGCGAGTACTTGTCTTGGTCGGACGTACTCGCTGAATTTTTTTATTGCGGCCTGTTAGGCTTGCAATTTCATGTTGTTCTTTGGTTATCGATTCTTTGAATTCGAAACCTTTCCAATAGTAAACTTTCCGAATAGAGCCATCCTTATGTCGACCCAAGCTAAATGCGCGGTTCCTTGGGAAGACATTTCCTCGCAAATCATTCAAAATATTTTTTGTGTGCCCCCAGGGCGCAACAAAGTCTGCAAACATTAGGTGATTCCCACCTTTCCACTGTGATAGTTGCAGATCACCTTCATCATTTAATAATTTTTGTTTTGCGTCCTCGTTTAACCAAGCCCAGGTTGCAAAGCCAACAGGGTTTCTATTTTCATCAAAATATATTTTACTTTGGCCGTGGAGCAGTGCTGGCAAGACGTCTTTGTCAACACTCCATAGTGGCCATTGGCCATGGTAATCAGCGTGCTTCATTAACCACATCATCATGCCTAGAGCTTCGTGGTACTCGATATTGGGTGAAATAGAACTGCTCATTACCATAACTCCCTAACGGTTATACCTTCGCCGATCCGTTGAAGTAAGTGCGCATTTTTGAATGTTTTAAGCTCATTTTTTAGCAAGCGAAGCATAAACAGAGGCGTAGCAAAGGGGCTCAAGAATTCGAAAAACCAGAGTTGAGTTCCGTCTTTGTCGTCTAGCTTACGGAATTTATTTGCATCTAAGTCGAACTGCGAGTGATGCGTCAGAAGGTTTTGATGATCTTCATCGCAAAGGTGTATCCAACTTGCGAATCCATAGGGTCGATTTCCCTCATCTAAAAATATTTTCCCCTGTCCTTGCTCAAAAGAAAGGAGAATTGTTTCGATACAAGATTCAACTGTTAGTTGATTGTACATTGAATGATTTATTGCGAGATCGGTCACAAGACCAATTGCTTGATAGATAGAAAGTTGACCACCCTTACCAGGAGTTACAGGCCGCAAAGGGCTGGTTGGCGCATCCGTTCTCATCTTTTACATCTCCCTTACTACTGATTTTATGTCGAGAATCAATTCATCGACATTTAATTTCCTGTTCTTGATTACGATATTGCGGTCGAAAAATGTTTTGTCAATAAAAATAAAAGTTACATTTAAAAATCTATTATCACTGATACAAATTAAAATTTGGAGGTTTTTTACGTTTAGGTAAACGTATTTAGTTCCTGTAAAATCACCTCCGATAAAAAAATTATTTTACTTATCTAGTTTCGGCGTTTGCCGGAAGTCACTCTATTTTTTCGCCTTAGATTCTTGCTAGTTAATGATACAAATAGGCCTCCTTCAAGATTGAAATTCATTGTGGGTGGAGTATTTTCATATTTAGGTTCATAATCAGACTTATGCAGTAAGATATGTATTGATTTCTATGTATAAGTATTAAGGCTATCTACTAGTTGTAAGAAATTACTGGTTTTCTGAGGAGTCCATTCGCTTGTTTGACAGGAATTACTACCTAAAGGCAAACAAATCGCTAGTCCTGGTCGCTTGCCGTCGGGAAAGTATGACTGGATTTTTTTTAGTATCGATACAATATAACGATAGAGGATCCTGTGAGGGTATCATCCATAAATTCGGCATAACTACCTTAGTGTTCGGTGAGCTGTGCTGAAAAAGTCAGTTCTACTTCTGTTCGGGCGCGACATATAACCTCACACAGGAGCGACGGACCCAATGTAGCAGAAGTCTAAGGCAGCAGATTTAACTAAAATTTAGGTGCCAACCGTTGATATGATTTGTTGGTCTTTTAAGTGTGCGGGAGTTTTGATGGAGGTTGATACAGTACACCGCGACGGCTGTGGACTTAGTACAATGATCGGAACAATAAGAGGAAACTCTGTATAACAACCACAATGGTGTTTTGTTTAGCCGCGTAGGGCTCAGATTTAAAATCGTTTATAAGGTCGGGTGACGGCATCTCAGGTAAATTTTTGCTAATTCATATTTCCCGCCGAAGGTGTTCAAAATTCTGTGTCACCCAAGCTTCAAAGCGCGATGTGATCGTCCAGTCGTCCTGCAAAATGTATCGCCAATTGTGACAGCGTTAGATTCCTATTTTCTACTTGATGTGTCCAGCGTTCCGATGCTTTGAGGAAATCATGGGGTCAGAGCCGTTGATTTGGTACTGCTACTTAGCTGTTCGCAATTGTGCGTGTTCAACGTACAAACCGTAACTGACTCGCACTCACGCCCTCCAACAGGGGGGGCATGAAAATCAATGGCTCTGCCCCTTTTGATTTGGACACCCACTTTAAAACTCACCGACTTTGCAACTTAATGGGCCCTCAAGGTCGTGATGATTCTCTCTATTATCATTGTATTTGCTCCTTGTGCGTCGACCATCCTTAAGTGGCATACATGTCTTTTTGGTCAGGATTGCGGCCATTGGCGTAAGCTTTAAAGTGGGTGTCCTATTAAGTCCGACTATTAAGTCCGGTAACAGAACCTTTATGTTCTACGCTGTTTGTCTCCAGGCCCCTGTCTTCGTAGAGTGTTCCAGTAAGGCTACCCATCTGGCCCTCGCATTTTTTGATTTTTCAGTTCAGTCATCCCGCCTCGGTAAACGATACAGGCCTCTGCGTCCTTATGATTGGCGGCTTGCAGAGGACTCAGTCGGTTCTAAACATCAACTGCTGTCACAAAATTAATTTTGCGAAGACCTGTGCGCTGCCTTCCAAGCTGAAAACTCAGACGGCCTCAAACCATAGCGTGCCAAAACACCCTCGTGTAATCGCCTGAGTTCTTCAACAATAAGCGCTTGAAGCTCACCTTGCTCAGATGCGGGAATTTGTTCAGCTACCGCTTGTTGGATTGCAGCGAGTGGATCCAACTCTGTATGGGTAACAACGTCGTGGATGATCTGTTTGATAACGTCTCGCCAGGCTAGGCGCAACGGATCGGGCTCCGCCAAATCTTGCTTAATGGCCAAGTATTCCTGGGTTGAGCGTTCATAGGCCCAAACATAAAGATCGCGCAGCAGCTCAACACGGGTCATTTCATATACACCCAGGGTCGCACGACTGTAAGCCTGTTCAGGTACATCCAGAAACGTTAGTGGACATAGGTTAGCGCGAAACAGCGGCAGGTTTGTTGCCAGGCGGGAGGTACGTTTATTAATATCAGCAAAGGGCTGCAAATAGGGTAAGTGCACCATCATAAAAAAAGACTGCTCAAACGCATCGGTAATTTGGTTGGCTTTGTTAAGCAGCAACTCGAACGTGTCTTCAATTTGACCTGACACCGACAAGGGTCGGTAGACACTCTTACCAATATCCACTGCATGTTGGCGTATGCGCCCCTCATCAGCCGGGTTGGGCAGTAAGTTTTCCGACAATGCGCTGTGGAGATTCATTAGGGTGTAGCGGTTGAACTGCGCCGTATCGATGTTTTCCACTAACAATTCAATGGCAGACTTATGATTCAAAATCATTTGGGTCTCAAGAGCTGCTTTGCCTTGTGCTGACTTCCCATGTTCGATGAGCTCGCGCGTATCAAGTCGTGTGTAGGTATTACCTTCTAGATTACTCGATGCCCAAGATAGATCGATAAGTAGGCGATTTAAGATGGCGCGACTGTAAGTCCCTGCCGGCTGATGACCATCGTTGGTTTTTCCCATCTTATGTAATTGACGCCGAAGTGACTCGGATAGATACCAGGTTTTATTAGGACGGTAGGCATCCAGAAAGTCACGCTGATAGCCTACGGGTTTGCGGGCAACAAGAGGTTGATCGATGTACCTCAGTATATCCTGACTGTCTGCAGACAAAGGGATGAAATTCGCTATACCGTCTGGTTTGCTCCACTCAATGCCAATCTCAGTCGGGATGTCAGTACCGAAATACTCGCGAGCGCGACCCTCACCGTGTGCGAAAATCCTGCCATTTTCAATAAGCTTGGCTATCTGGCGCTGTGCTGTGCGCCGGGCAATACCGGGGTGCTGCGTCAAGAGCTCGGCCAGAGTCACGCCGCCTGAGGTTTTTATAATACTAGCTAATAGCTCGTTGGTAGAGGACATAGGGTTTTGGCGCAGTTTAAGGATGTTGGGGCGCAATTATGGCGCAGTTTCTAGAACTGCGCCAGTTTTGTTGAGTTTTATGGCGCAGTTTAGCCAGGCCCTAAAATCCAGAGCCACTTCTCAGGGGCTCTGGGGATATTTGGCCTGTTCAGCCACAAGCAGTCAGGAACCCTGACATGAGAGACTTGTAGAATTGCATTACATTGAATAACC
>Ga0115546_1001598_pt1 | contig 13887 bp, 18 predicted proteins | sample COGITO_mtgs_1004_FD_87186 | JGI IMG/M metagenome (GOLD analysis project Ga0115546, IMG submission 87186) | Pelagic marine microbial communities from North Sea - COGITO_mtgs_100413 | ecosystem: Environmental > Aquatic > Marine > Epipelagic | place: Germany:Helgoland, sampling site Kabeltonne...
CCAACCCACCACCCACATCGAGAAGTTGACGACTTTGCTCACCCACAGCAGCACAGGCGGAAATAGCGCCATCGGGCGAAAGGCGATGTCTTCGCGGCCTAATGGAATCACCGTCGTGATGGTGTTCGCGTCGGGTTGCCAGCTCTGAAAGCCGACAAAGTAGCTGTTCGCGCTGATGACTAGGCCGACCAGGGCGAGGCTCAGCCATAGGGCGACGGCGGGCGACATCCGCAGCTTTCGACTGGCGGCGCTGTTCTTGATATCGGTGATGCGGCGCAGCAGGTCGCTGAAGCGCGGGAGGGCGTACAGCAACAGTTCAATAAAGCTGTCTTGGCTCGGGGTTACTTGGGGCGCAGTCGGCGATGGCGGTGTTGTAGGTTTACGAGGTGGGGTGGTGCGCGTCGTTGCAGCCATGATGATCTCTCCTGATTGTTTTGAGTCAATAGCCCACACAGAGGGGCGAGTTTACGTTTTGAATAAAGCCGTCTGGCCCCATTGAGCCAATACAAACGGCGGTGTCTAGCTGATAGCCCAGCAGAACCGGGACTTCGATCTCTCTCGTGCCGTTAACTCGATAGGTAATGCCAGGGCTGTAGGTGGCGTTCGTCACCCAGACCGGCGCGGCGTAGTCTCGCTTGAGCTGGGCGCGCCGCTGTCTGAGCTGAGCGTCCCGGTCTAGGCGGTCAAGGGCATCGTTTTGAGCTACGCGGATCTGCGCGTCTTGCATGTAGAAGACGACGGCTGAGCTACCCAAACCAAGACCGATGACCAAACCCGTAGCGGAGAGTCCCAAGAACAACACGGCGAGGGATTTGGGCGGTTTGGCGCTCGGGAGCGTCGGCAGTGGCTGTGCGGTAGGGAGTTCTTCCATAGGAGACAACGGAGCGCGTTCCGCCCTGGTGAAGGTTGACGGTTAGAAGATGCAGCGGCGGGCTTACGCTTCGGTGGGCCAGTATTGTTCGGGCATCGGCGGGGTGCGAAAGGCCATGTCATAGCGAGCTTGGTCGCGTTCGGCGGCGGGCATCACCTGAATCGCGGATTCGATGTCTTGTTGATTTGTCGGCCACAACCGGCCCCAGTGCTCAGCAAACTCGGCGGCTTTGAGCTGTTCGATGTAGGCCGTCACTGCCGTCTTGTTCTCTGAAATCACCGTATGAACAGGGAGGGCCAGTTCGTACACCAGCGTTACCGCGTCCTCAATGCTGTAGCCGCGTTCGACGTGCAGCGAGAAGATGCAGTCGGCGGCGGCGAGGCGGGCGTTGAAGTAGCCTCTATCAGACGCAAGGTGGGCAAAGTCATCGTCTTCACCCCACCAGCGCTCGGCCTCGTTTGGCTCTTGGCATAGCCCTTGCCAGTACACGCCGAGTTGCCCTTCGCATTCGTAGAGCGCAAAGTGGACGCCGCTTTGATAGAGGCTGGTCTCGGCTAGCTCGATGTCGAACAGCGTGGAGGCCGGGGGCAGTTCGTTGAAGTTGCCGTCTTCGGGGCGGGAGTTGTGGACGCTGGTGAGGAAGTCCATTGCGTCGGCGATCGCATCCGCTTGATCGTCGAAGCCGTCTTCTGAGCAGTAGTTATCGCCAAAGTGGGGGCCGCAGCTATACCAGTGCCAGTAGCCGTTCAGCTCGTGCAGCGTAAAGTCTTCGTGCTCGCTGGCGGTGAACAGTTCGGGCAGATTGACATCAATGCGCAGGGCCTGAAGGCGGTCTTCGATGATGGCATGGTAGCTCTGGCGGGTGCTGTCGCGGACGGCTAGCCATGCGCGGTTCAAGCGGTCAAGGTCAGCAGATGTGCAGCCGGTGGCCGCGAGCTGGTCTAGCTCGGCGCGGATTTCGGTCGGTGTCATAATCAGGGGGTTCCGTGGTTTGATTCGTAGTGGTTTCGGGCGATGGACAGACCGGCGAGTTCGTTGTTGACGCAACGGCTCGCTTTTAGGTTTTTGAGAGTTGTGATTGAGCGTTCTCGATGGCCTCAGCCTGGGTCGCAAAGTTATGCGGTGAGCTTTGGCCTACATGTCGCCCTGTACTCTCCCAGCGCCAGGGCAGGCGGGCGGTGCGGCTGCGAAAGAGATAGAAGTCTTTATCTCGCACAGGCGTTCCGTTCAACGTTGCAAGAATCTGGTGGACGTTCTCGCCGGTTGGGATAAAGGCGGGCTGTTCTAGTTGTTCGGGGCTTAGGGGCATTGGTTGAGTCTCCTAGTTTTGGTTATTGGGCTTACCAGTCGTCGCCGTTGTTCTCTAGTCCATCCACAACCTCGGCGGCAACTGGGGCAGATGCATCTGCGGGCGAGGATAGCGGTAGGTGCGCGGATGGCGCGGCGCTCGTTTGAATCGTGACGGCGGCGGTTGAAAGCAATTCGTGGCTCGTCAGTAGTCGGCCTATTGCTTGTGCGGGGTTCAAGTCAATGGCTGTCAGTGCTTTCAGAACTTGTTGCTGTTGCTGCCAGTCTTGCAATATCCGCGCCAGTAGCTCGGTGTTGCCTTCGCCTTCTTCGCGCCAGCGCTCCCACTGCTCGATATCGACCCGCACTCGGATCTGTTCTCGGCTCATGGCATTATTTACCAACTCTCGCTAGCAGTTGATCGGCGGCATCAGCTAGCGCGGTCAGGTTTGCCCACTGCGGGTTCTTGATGGCCTTGGCGTTCAGCGTCTGCTCGATGCCGGGGAGTTTCGCACCGCCACCGATGATGAACCGGGCGCTGTCATCTTCGATGGCGGCGAGAACTTCACCTACACAGGCGGCTACGTCGGGCGCGATCTGCGCGATCACCGCTGCACCATGCGGCTGGTCTAGTAGATAGGAGATCGCGCTCTGTGGGCTAGGCGTCTTCAACTGCGGCGCTAGACTGTCGCGGTAGACAATCCGCTCGGCTAGGTTGTACACACCGCAGGCATCGAAGGCACGGCGCTTCAGGATGCGGCCTGTCTCGCTCACTTGGGTTAGCAAGATGGTGCGGTTGCCAATGTCGATGAGGTAGGCGTGGCCTTTGACTTTGCTTTGAATGTGTTTGAACGCCTGATAGCCTTCGAGCTGAGGTATGGCAGTGTGAATAGAAACGCTGTGACGGCTCGGGCGTGAACCAATGACCTCAGCGTCTGCGGGAATATGAACAGGATGTCGGCCTGTTAGCTGCGCGGCAATCTGCGGGCCGTAGGCTTTGACTGATGGACTGGTGAAGATGACATCAGCGTGGATCGGGTCAGCGCCGAAGCCAATCATTTGACGCAGTGAATGGATCAGTAGCGCATGGGCATTGGTGACTTTTCCTTCTGGGCTACTGCCGGTGCGCGAGCAGGGGTGAGCCTGCGCTTGTTCACCGACTAGGAAGTTTTTGAAGCCTGAAGCGGTGGCCAGTGTGAGGCAGTCGCTATTTGATTCAGGCGTAAGGGTGACGTGAGAGGGGAACTGAGTTGTCACCCACTTCTCTGCACCGGGCATCCGGCACATGGCGTTCACGTCACCGTTGCCTAAGTCAATCAGGACAGAGGCTTTAGCTGTTTGAGTAGTAGAGTTTGTAACCTGTCGTTGTTTGAGAATAGTAGCCATGCAAACACCTAGAAACGTTGAGGGCTATGGCATTGCTCACTTCTGACTTATAAGCGCGTAATCTGAGCGCTAAATGCTATTGAGTCAAAAGCAAGACGTTAACGAGTGTTAAGCGATTTCGTTCGTTTGCCATGTGTCAACGATAGTTCAAAGTGAATCAATTGGAATTCAAATTGATTACAGTAAAACTTATGGATTACCATATTTTCAATAAGGCAAACTGAATTCAGTTTGCTCATCTTTCGTTTAATATGATTAGCGTATTGAAGCCCTTAGAAGTAGGATGTATCAATGAATTGCGGTACAGCTACAATGCCTCGAAAGAGACGAAGTTTCATGCTAGATGAGCGCGTTATAGACGTTATTGCGAAAGCAGCTCAACGAAAAAACCTAAGTGCAAACAGGTACTTAGAGAACCTGCTATTTCTGCACGGAAAGCAGATAGGAGAGCTGGAGGACGACGCTCAACCACTAGGTGAGCTGCGTGGCGGTGATCGTACTGCAACAGATGGAAAGAGCTAAATGAATGGAGAAGAAGTTACGTCTAAATAGGCAAAGCGACTCAGATCTACAAAGTCTAAGCCGCTTTAAAATAGCAAACCCCAAAGGATTCAAAAATTAATAGCTGCGCTTCTTGCCGGAGTAACAACTATTTATTTTTCAACAGAAACCAATGGGATCTACCAATGCTTCCCTAGCGGGTGGGCACGTATGGATCATGTTACCTGATTTTCACGAGCTGCGGCAGCAGTCCGACAATAGAAACGATCTGTGTTCTCAAGAACAAGGATCTGATAAGCCTTCTAGCGATCTACAAGCTTTCCAACAATTTGAGACAAAGCGAGATCGCACTGCCTTTGAGCAGCACTGCCCCCCCGAGCCGCAGCCAAGCGACACAGTAGAACCCGAACCCGACTACACCGACCTCTTCTACAAGCTCTGGCTCGCTCAACCGAGCTGGAGTCCCATCGTCCTCACCCGCAGCGGCTGGAAAACCGTTAAGGGTAACGGTAAGAAGAAAGTCCCCCTCACCTTCAGCTCCGTCGAGTCCAACTACCGACGCGGCCATATCGTCGGCAAACGCTTCGGTAACTTCACCAACTACCTGCTCATCGACATCGACTTCAACAGCCCCTTCCATCCGCGCAACCAGGGCTACCAAACTATCCTCGCTACGATGGAACGCCTTGGCCTCTGTCGCTACCTCATCATCCGCTCTAGCACCTCTGGCGGTCTCCACCTCTACTTCCCTCTACCTGAACCCGTCAAGGCCACACAGCTCGCCCTAGCCGCGCACAACGCCCTCTCCGCTGACGGCATCCACATCGCGGGCGGCATCTGTGAGCTATTCCCCAACAAGAAGTCGTTCAACGCTGAACACCACGGCCACCGCCTGCCGCTTCAGGACGGCTCCTTCCTGCTCGATAAGGACTTCTGCCCCATCAGCAATCACAAGGCGGACTTCGTTATCCGCTGGGAGACCGCTGCGGCTCATCAGGACGAAGCTAAGCTTCAGCAGGCGCTTGCTGGTCACGCCGTCTTCACCCCACCTCCCGCAGCGGCAACGACGCCTCACACCCTGCCGCCGATTGCCTGGACGCAGTATAAAAAGTCAAACGACACCATGCGTGAGCTAGTCAACTACGGCGACCGCTATGCCGGTCAAAGGACAATTGACGACCTCGCCGCCTGGGTCAAGGCCGTCGCCCCTCAGCTTCCCGGCTATCAGCAGTTCGCTAGTCCAAAGTCGAAAAGAGACATCGAGCACGGCACCTGGCCAAGACGCTGGGCTAAGTCACACTTCAAGAAGGCATGGGTATATAAAACCGGCGGCTCTAACCACAACGCTGAGATTGCCGCTGATGCGAAGCGGCGGATCTTTGAGATGCTCGATCTTGTTTGTGTGAGTGTAGACATCGCAGCGACGACGCTCTATAACATCATCTCCGAGCTTTCGAAGGTGTGGAACGGCGTTGGCTTCGGCCCAGGGACTTTTAAGAAACACAAGGCAGAGATTATGGCCTATGTAAAACAGACTGGCGTGGTCGGCCTCTCTAGAGGGCAGTCAGAGGATGTAGATGCTTTTCCTTCGGAGGCGGCTGCGCTGGAGAATGTTGAGCCGGAAGAAGAGGCTAAAAGTTTCTCCCCGAGGTTATCAACGCTTAGGTGTGTGCTATCCGCATACAGCAGCGCTTTTGATGACATACACACCTCTAAAAACGAGGTTAAGAAAGGGGGGGGTGGAATCGCCAAACGGATGGATAAAGTACCGGGTGAATTGGCGATCGCCCAGACGAATTCGACAGAGGCACCTCACAACCCGATAAAGGCGACTCAAGAGAGCGAAAAGCAGGATAAAAAGCCGTCATCTGAGCAGAAGGGGCTGACGGGAGGACAGCGAGTGCGGATTGCGATGCCGGGAGGGTCGCTAGATGGAATAGAAACGCGGGTGATAGCGCAGGCACTTAACGTTCTAGGTCAGCCGGTTTATCAGCTTGAACATCAGCGGCAGGGGCAAGCAGTATCGCTACCGGCTGAGTGCTTACAGGTCATTGAGACTAGCGAGCAGGCACCGCAGTCAAGAGAAGCGGTGATTCGGGCAACGGCGGCGCAGTTGATTCAAGTACTGGGCAAGGCTTGTCCGTTCGTCGGGCCGGGGCGATGGCCGATTAAACAAAGTGAAGTCGCACCGCAGGCTTGGCGACAGTTACGCCTGATAGCGGGTGAAGGATAACTTCTTTGTAGAGCTAAAGAAGCCTGACTAAAGTTTCAGAGTTTCGCCAATTCAAATCTTTAAGGCTTTGAAAATTTAGATTTTTGAAAATTTGAGTTGGCAGTAAGGTCTCTCAGCCGGTTTCATACATGAAAGATTCGCAGTACGCCTTTCTAAATTTCTAAAAACTTAAAAATTCAAAAACTTAGATTTCCAAAGTTTCACAATTTTAGAGTTTTGAATTGGCGAAACTTTAAGATTTTAGGTCATTAAGTTTTTAGGTCATTAAGTTTTTGGCAGTTGAGTACGGCACCATTTCAATTTTGCTTCTGGAGTTTTGTTCATCCATTCAGATAAAAGTGCTTGTACAATGTCGGATTTATCGACGCTGACCCCTTGGGCTTTAAGCGTGGCGATCACAATGCCGAAGTTTGCATCTGTTTCAGCTTCCACGTAGAAAGTTCTGCCAACCCAATCAGGATTAGACCGTTTGCCGGTAGCAGGTCTGCCAACGGCTTTAGAGGGGGTGTTCTTCACTTGGCTTTTTTGGGTCTTGATCGTTGGAATAGCTGGCTGCTTCACGGTAAGTTTTTCCTCCCGATCCTCTACGGCATCAGCATCGTTTGGTTTTGGTTCTGTGAGGAAATCAAAGTCGCTCATCTTAGCCCCCCTTCTCCTTTTCCAGTAACGACTCGGTCAGCGCTACGACTTCAGCCGCTAGCGCGTCACCGTCTGCCTGAGCGTTCTTAGCGTTAGCGTCGCCCTTAACGGCTCCAGCTATTAAACCCTTAGCTGAAGCCTTCTCCCATGCGGCAAATTTGCGGATCTCATTAGTTGCTAGCGGTGCTCCAAGTTTGGACAGAGCTGCCCGTGCAGCGGCACCCGTTTTTTGAGGTGCTGATGGAACAATAGAGAGGTAGCAAAGATAACTAGCGCCGAGGCTCTCTAGAGCATCTATAGATTGCTTGAGGGCATCTAAGGCCAGCGCTGACGGAGCGGAAGGAAGAACCAGAAGGTCAGCTCCCTTCGACAGCGATTCTAGGTCTTCACGGTTTGGCCTAGCTGGTGTATCAATTACTAAATGTTCGTAATTTCGGGATTCTCGTGGGGCCGAAAGCTGATCGCAAACACCAAATGGCATACCAGCACCACGGTTCACCCATCCAATAGCACTACGGTTTGGATCGCCATCTATCAACAATGTCGTTCCTCTATTCTGAGAAATCCAGTATGCAAAAGCGATCGCACTTGTGGTTTTGCCAATGCCACCTTTGAAACCAGCGACAGTAATAATCATGTTGAGTTGCCAATCTGAAGTTTCAGAATGGCGCAATTTTAGCAGGTTAGCGTTTCGTATTTTCAAAGATTTAGAGTTTCAAATTGGCAAAATGCTAAAAGGGTATAACTACTAAAAACGAGTGAAGAGGTTATAGGTACTAGATCGTGAAGAAAAAAGCACTCACCAATCTACAACGGCAAAAACGGTATCAATGGAGAAAGAAGCAAAAGCTATCTGTTAATGAAGATCGACAGAAAAATACCGTTGAACGTCTGTCGAACGCCGTAGCAGCTTTAGAAGGACAGTCTTTTCCAAACCAAACTCAGTTGCTCGCCGCCCTAAAAGAGCAGTGCTGGCGGATAGACGTTATAAAGCCCAACTATGCCACGTTCAAAAAGTACGAGCACCTCTGGGTTCATCTGATAGAAAGGAAGTCAGCAGATACGCAGAGCTGAGAAGAGGGCACTGATGACTGGGTTCGCAGTCGCGGCTGCGTTGAATCGAATAGGCGTCACCGCTATGTTGAGTGGATGATGTTTTATCTCAAGGAGGAACCCGAATCCACAGTTAGGGTAGTGGACAGCGTGAATGGCAGAGATTAGTTAGTATCGTAGCCGCGCTGCGATCGCTGCTTTCCCACGTCACGAAAAATATCTAAGCCTTCTTCGTAGCTACAACAGAGATGCTCTAAGCTTTGACCTTTTAAGGCACTCGCACGGCCCCAGCGTCGGACAATAACCCACTCACCAAACAAATTTTGACATAGCTGACAGGAATAATATCGACTGCCTTTACGCCAGTCCTGCCGCCGCCAGCTTTCAACTTGGTAGTTCATGACCATAGAACCGCACCCGTTTTTCCCATACCAATAATGATAGGAGGGGGAGAGGGTTATGCCATATCGTTGATGGGTTGCTCTAGTTCTTGTCTGAATGTCTCAACCGGTTCAACTCCTTACCTCCAGTGGTCAGGCTATCACGGGACAGATTGTCCCAATGGAACAGCACCACTATGATGAGGTCAATACAATTTGGAAGCCTATCCTGGTTGCTACTGAACAGGCGGACGCTGGTTGGATATGGGACTACAAGCTGCGCCAGTCTCAACGAGATGAGCGATACGAAGCTTACGTTCTTGATGTTGATGGCTTTCCTCAAGGACTCCTGTTTATCGAAACACAGTGGCACCGCTCTCACTGGTCGCAACGGTGGCCGCTAGTCTATGTTGAAGCGATCGCGACGGCTCCCTGGAATCGTAGTGACATAGAGCAACCGCCGTGGCTGAAGCGGGTCGGCACTTTACTATTACTCTATGCTCGTCAGCGTAGTTTAGACCTCGGCTATGGTGGCCGAGTGGGGCTTCACTCGCTCTCAGGAGCAGAAGGGTTTTACCGTCGGCAGCAGATAGTAGAGCATGGCCCTGACCCTGAGAAAGATGACTTGGTATACTTCGAGTACAATGCAATCTCAGCGTGACTTACAACGACACAGGACGGAGCCGATGGACGAACAAAGGCTAGTTGACCAGCTCAAAAAAACTGGCAACCTAATGGATCTCACGTTCGATCCTGACTGGCTAACAGAAGCGGCGGAAGATGATGGCCCGGTCGAGGCTGGCATTATGACGCGGCCCTACCATGACTATCTCAAGTCACTCACGCACAAACAGCATCGCTCCTTGCGACTTCAGGCTCAGTTATTAGGCATTCTATTGCCAGAGCTGAAGCAGTGGATCGAAAGCTGGGGGCTAGGTCTTAGCTTTAAGCCAGTGCATCTAGCAGCAAGACAAGTCCTCTACCGGCATCTACCGCGATTGGCAGAAGAGCAGGGGAATTGGATTACGGCGTTGATTAACGAGAATAGTCAAGACTTGCCCATAGCAGAACAGGCTGTCCGATCTCAGACTTCTCATGTCATTGCTCAGATGTTCACAGTAGAAGACTGGCATGAACTAGCCGAAGCAGCTACGGAGGGAATGTCCCAGACCGTCTTACAAATCTCGCAGATAGCTTCAGACAAGATCCCAGCAACGGCTTGACTTCTCAAGGACTAAACAAGCGTTCAGCACCATGAATAGCACCTGAGTCTAGCCGCTAGATTAACGACCAGGGATTCTTACTGAACGAAACAGTCAGGAGCCAACGAGTTTTCTCCCGTTCAGTCCGTGCGCCCAGGCCGAGCAGGTCATCAAGTTTTGTCTCCTGCGAATGGAGCGATCACAGCGGGGTACTGAGCTTGTAGCCTAATTTCTGTGGTGATCGCTCCATTCGCAGGCTGTTTTGGCCACCTCCGCCTATGGACAGGAAGCTATTGGCGAACTCGGATGCAGCGCCTAGATTGATAGCTCATAGCGAGGAATGAAGGTGTGATCGCGTTTTGAACTACATCAAATAGGCGCTATATGTAGTTGGAAAGAGCCTATTCAATGCCTTCTGCGATCGCCCGAATCCTACCGAAAATAATTACACTTAGTTTGGGTAGAAGTGAGATTTAGCTTCTATGGACTAATCTGGTTAATTTTATTTTGGGCAGAAAGCATGTCAGCTTGTGCGTCCAAGTATACGGTGGTGCCGGGTTTGACCTGGTTGAGTTGATTGATGATGCCTTGTAGTCGGCTTCCGGTAGCTTCACGGGTAGCGTAGTTAGCGCTGGCAAGCAAAGAGGTGGTTTGGTCTTGGGCCTGCTCATAAGCCCTAACCGAGTCGGTCTCAGCTCCTAACCGAACTCTGATTTGTCCAAGATTCTGCTGATAGACTGCTCGCATTGACTGCGCCTCCTGATAGCCCAGTAAATCGTCTTGCGGAATACGCTCTACCTGGGAGATCGCATCTTCCCATAACCGCATAATCTGTCGCCACTCCTCAGCACTATGCGGCGGATTTTGCCCCTGTGTTGCCGCTCGCTGAGAGTATTCTCTGGCGCTGCCCATCAGCATCAAAGTGCGTTCGCTGCCTGCGAATATCCCTACAGTCTCTTCAAAATTTTGCTCGGAGGCTAATAAGTTTTGCCGGGCAGTTTTTCCCGCCAAGGTTTCACCTGGGATTTTCTGAAGCTGTTCAAGAGCAGTTTGCCACTGGACAATCGCCGCTTGGCGATCGCGCTTAGTTTGAGCTTCAGGGTACTGTTGCTGAGCTGCTATCAACGATGACTCTGCAACCAATAACGCAGCTTGCGCATTCTTCTCTTGGAAGACCTTCGCCTTTAACCGCCCCACCTCGGCGCGAGTCGTATTAAACCGACGGCGGCTGAAGTATGAGTCGTAATAGCCGTAAGTCAAACGAGGGCCGTCTATCCAGCCAATAGGTAGAGCGTCTAGACTCTTTTGAGCTTGGTCTAGCTTTTGCTCGCCAAGATCTAGATCGGCTGGCGTCGTAGCACCATCAATTAACTGCTGAGCTTGCTCAAATGTGTTGATGGCGTGGCGATAATTGCGATCCAGGCTGATATAGCTGGGGAGCAGCAAAAGGGGAGCCTTCTCAGCAACCGGACGCCGAATAGTCGCGTAGGGTAAATTCACAAGATAGAGTGCGCTGACGGGAATGCCCAACAGTAACCCTGCGCCCATTATTGCTTTGAGGGGCGATCGCCGTTTTGTCGTTTTAACAGGCTTGGCAGATGTTTTTGATTGACTCTGCAAGCGTTGTTCTGCTTCTATCTCTCGCTCTAGCGCTGCTAAAGATTTAGGCTTTGTGGGCGCATTGGGCGTGACTGTTTGCCCAGTCGCAGATGGCGCAGGTTGAACACTAGGAGCTTTGAAAGGGTTGCGGGAGGTAGAGCCGCGCAGAAAGTTAAGACGAGACAGGTTAAAAAGCGCCATGAAATGCATCTAAGTTGCATCCTTCAAGGTTCCCGAATTGATGAGGCAACCTTGAGGGCACAGATCAAACGGGGGCTACACTTTCGGCGTAGTTCTTTAGGACTTTTACCCGCACGCTCATGCACCTGGGGCGATAGGACTGCCAATAATTGAGAAGAACCGCAATACGTTTCGTAGCCGATGGCGAAGCGCCGTTTCAGGAAAAAGTGTACAAAGACTAAACCCATTAATGGGCCGCTAAATGTATGCCGACAGTCTGAATTATTGGTGAATGTCCTTAGGGTAGTTGCTGGATCGAGCAACTAGTCAACACTATCCAGAGCTGTCTTTAGTTGAGCAGATTGACGGGATATAGAATGTGCAGCCAAATTTTCCGATATGCTAAATCGGTAGATAGCCCTGGCAAAAACTGCCAAGGTTATTTTCATTTAAAGTTTAGAAGCCGTAGCGACAGAAGCCAGGAAGAACCAATGAGCGAGCAAACGATGCACTTCCGTGCCACACCGAGAGGTCAGGCAGTATGCAAAACCAAAGGGAAAAAGTTATTGACGGAGTACTGGATGGAAGTTACTTGCGAAGCGTGTAAGCGAACCAAGAAATGGAAATCACTTGGTCATCCATAGCTCCAACTGTCTAAATAGATCCTGAATAGCTATAATACTTGCATCATGCGGGGATGGCAGGTGCTATGCCGTCCCAAAAGACATGGGAAGTGTGGTATTTCTGAAGCTTTCCAGTGGCTGTTTGACAGCGCAGGGAGTACTTCCGTTCTTAGTGAACATTAAGGAGTATCTTATGTTTGTACCTGCTGTCTCTTTGATTGCCAGTACAGGCGGGGTAGCGTTGTTGCGGAGGTCTGGTGACTACCCAAGTGTGCTGAGAGCAGTGCTGAAAACCGTAGGATTTACCTCGCCCGTGAATGACGCTTGGGGGTTCGATTCCCCCGCCCCGCAATTTTTCTAAGCTTGCCTTACTAAAGAGAGGCGATCGCATCCTCAATCTGATCCGGCGACACCTCTAGGTAGCGCTGCAACTCCTGCAAGCTCTTATGGCCTGATATCTCCTGAATCACCCGCAGCGGCACCTGACTATTACTTAACTGAGTCAGTGTCGTGCGTCTAAAGCTATGTGTACTATGGCCTCTCAACGCGATGCGGTCGCACACCTTCCTCAACGCCTTATCGCAAGCCTGCCGAGTGATCGGTCTCTCACCGCTCCGCCCTGGAAACAGGCAGCCAGTCGTCGGCAAACCTGCCTCCGCCAGCACCTTTCTCAGAGCTGGGTGAACATTCACCTGCCGCGTCGCCTTCCCCTTCGTCGTTGCCTTGCGAAAAACAATGCATCCGCCCACCAGATCATCCGCCTTCAACTGCCTTGCCTCACTAATACGACAGCCTGCATAACGACAGATCGAGAAAATCGCCCTCATCTTGGGCGAAAGGTCGGCCATCACCTCATCAAGCTGCTCGTCCCAAATTTCGGCCTGACCGTTTCGACTGTTCTTAGGCATGAGTTGCTCAAAGCGCGGTTTTAGCAACTCTAGTTTAACGGGTCAGCAAGGGTTCCAATAGGTTCGGCTTAGTTTACTCTCTGCTATCAAGAATGGTTCCTTTCTACTGAACACTGGACTATTTAGACAAAAATACTCATCGCTGCATGATGACTGGCAAAGCAATATCAGTCTCGAAAGCTAAGGTCGCGGCAAATTACTCATGCCACCCAGCCCACTAATAGCTAGTTTTAGCGAGCCCCCCTACGCATAGCCGGAAGATGCCTCATGAATGGATCAAGCGACCTCGAAGCGGTTAGCACCGAAGCACTCAGAAAACTAGGAAGAAACATCCTCAACTTCTCAAAGATTGAAGCTGGTTTCAAGCTATTGCTCTCAGTTAGTCTTATCGAAGGAACAACAACAACTATTCGTGACAATATCAAAGCTAGACAGAGCAAACTTCACAAGCAGTCATTAGGCGCTTTGGTAACAGAATTTACCAGAAGCATCTGTCGCGACGTAGAAGAGGTTGAGCCACCAAAGCATCTCACTAAGCCGTGGCTTTCGCTATCGTTTAATATTACGCCTACGCATTCTAATGAATGGCAGCAGGCGCTTAGAGCACTCGTGGAGGAGCGAAATAGCCTTATCCACCATGACTTAGCGGATATTGACGTGACCTCTATTAAGGACTACCGTAACCTGATCGCTCTTCTAGATGAGCAAAATCCCCGGTTGATAGCTGAGCTTGATAACTTAAGGTGGATGCTGTCTTCGCTCAGTGAGTCCGTTCAAGATATTGGGCGATCTCCTGAACTCCGTCAGCTTATTGCTCTGTCAAAGGAATCATAGAAAAATGAACGTATCTCGGCCAGGGGTCTATTAGGCCCTGCGTTCAGGGCTACGCTAAAACTGTCACCAATGGTGACAGTTTTAAACCACCACAGATCTCGGCGGCTGAGTAGTGACAGAACACGGGTAGTGCATTAATGTAAAGGATAGAGGAAAATAAGACATCGCTGTTGCGACTCAAGAGGAGTAAG
>Ga0115546_1001602_pt1 | contig 13878 bp, 8 predicted proteins | sample COGITO_mtgs_1004_FD_87186 | JGI IMG/M metagenome (GOLD analysis project Ga0115546, IMG submission 87186) | Pelagic marine microbial communities from North Sea - COGITO_mtgs_100413 | ecosystem: Environmental > Aquatic > Marine > Epipelagic | place: Germany:Helgoland, sampling site Kabeltonne...
ACTTTCTGTTATCGGCAACAAGCTCACGCTCACCTTGATATATGTTTATTAGCAGGTTTACTTGCCCATCAACAGAAGTAGTGTATTCTTTACGCAGCTTAGTGGGTATTTTAGTATTTCTAGGTATAAGTACGTCCATTAGTCCTCCCAATGTTTCTATACCTAAAGATAAGGGCGTAACATCTAAAAGCAGCATGTCTTTTCTGTTGCCTGCTAAAATATCTGCTTCAATGGCTGCACCAAGTGCAACTACTTCATCAGGGTTTAGGGTGTCGTTTATTTTAGCGGAGTAAAAAAAATGATGTATAGCATTTTTTACTGCGGGAATGCGTGTGCTGCCGCCAACGAGTACGATCTCATCTATGTCCGTAGCTTTTAGCTCAGCATCTCTAAGTGCGCTTTGGCAACAATCCATGGTTTTACGTAACAGAGGAATAAGTAGCTCATTAAGTTGCACACGAGATAAGAATAACTCGATTTGCTTTTCGCCCAGGTCTATATAGGTTGAAGAAGTTTCTAGGGAGCTTAGTTCTTTTTTTGCCTTCTCTGCTGTAAGTCGTAATAATTGATTTTCACTCGAATTATTTGGGTCTAATTGGTTTTTAGTTAACCAGAATTCTACAATTTTCTTATCAATATCATCACCACCTAAGTAAGTATCCCCGTTGGTGGACAATACTTCAAAAATGCCGGCGTGTATATTTAATATAGAAATATCAAATGTTCCACCACCCAGGTCATATACGGCGACGGTTTTAGGCTCGTCCGTATTTTGACCAATACCATAGGCTAAACTAGCTGCAGTTGGCTCGTTTATAATGCGAAGCACGTCTAGACCGGCTAGTTTTCCAGCATCTCTTGTTGCTTGTCGTTGAGAGTCGTTAAAATAGGCAGGAACCGTTATAACCACTTTGCTTACAGTTGAACCTAGTTTATTTTCTGCTACTGTTTTTAATTCTTTTAGGATGTAAGAAGAAAGCTCAACAGGTGAGTAGCTTTTGTTACCTATTCTAACTTTAACAAGCTTATCTTCTTCGTCAATTATGGTATAATTAAGCTTATGATTGTGATTTTCTAAGTCTTGATAGCTTTTTCCTAGTAGTCTTTTTATAGAGTAAATAGTATTTTCTGGTTCCTCCACGAGCATTTCTATTGCCTTTTTACCTACTTGAATTTGCTCACCAAAATATAAAGCACTTGGGATTATACTGTCATCATCTTTGGTAATGCAATAAGGTTGTCTATCCGATTCTCTTACCGTGGCTATTAGACTGTTAGTTGTGCCAAGGTCGATGCCTATAACTGTGTTATCTTTTGCAACTGTTCCGGATGTAAGATTTATGGATATTTTAGCCATGAGCGCAAAGGTACCTAATCTAATATCAAGGTTTTAACAATTACATAGTTAAATTTGTCTTTGATGAAGAAGAATTACTACGAGTTACAGCAATATAACAACGTAATTCTCTTTGATGGTGTATGTAACCTGTGCAATGTATCGGTTGATTTTATTATTGCCCGAGAACGTGGAAATAATTTACACTTTGCATCATTACAAAGTGCTTTGGGCAAATCAGTTTTAGAAGGAATGTCCGAGGATACTCAATTAGATAGTATTTTTTTCTGTAAGGATGGACGTTTATTTAGCGAGTCCGAAGCGGTTTTGCAAATTTGTTATTTTATGAAACGGCCTTGGAGATGGCTTGTGATATTTCGAATCATTCCCGTAAAACAAAGAGATAAGGTTTATCAATGGGTATCCAGAAATCGCTATAGATGGTTTGGTAAAAGGGATATATGTAGAACAACTAACCTGGTCGAGAACGAAAAAATATTAAGCAAGTTTATTAGCTAATTGACCGCACGCTGCGTCAATATCTTTTCCTCTACTTCTGCGTATATTTACAATCACCTTATTTTTTTCGAGATAGTCGGCAAATCGTTGAATTTTTTCAGCTGAGCTAGATTTAAATTCTGCTAAATCAATAGGGTTGTATTCTATTAAGTTGATTTTACACTTAATTTGACGGGCAAAGGAAACAAGTTCTTCTGCTTCAAATGGGTCGTCGTTTATGTCGTTTATAACGCAATACTCCAAGGTAACTCTAGTCCCTGTTTTGTCGTAGAAATAATTTATTGCCTCAATCAAGTCCTCCAAGGAGTTGCTATCATTGATAGGCATAATCTTACTTCTTTTTTCATTATTTGCAGAGTGCAGAGATAAAGCTAAATTAAATCTAGCACCGTCATCGCCTAATTTCATAATCATTTTGGCGACACCAGCTGTAGAGAGTGTAATTCGCTGAGGTGACATCCCTAAGCCGTCAGTAGCCGTAATTCGTTCTATACCACTCATTACATTGGTGTAATTAAGCAAAGGCTCTCCCATACCCATAAGCACGATATTACTAAGATTTATACCATATTCTTTTTCAGCTTCTGCTCTAAGAATAGCCACCTGATCATACATCTCGTCTGCGCGTAGGTTTCGTTCTCTTTTCATAAAACCAGTTGCACAAAAAGTGCAACTTAAGCTACATCCTACTTGCGATGAAATGCATGCCGTAACACGTTCAGATGTTGGTATGAGTACTCCTTCTACTAAAAAGCCGTCATTTAATCTAAAGGCGTATTTAATAGTTCCATCTGTGCTCTTTTGTGAATTGGCTATGGTCATTGCCAAAATCGCATAACTTTCATTGAGTTTAGCTCTAAAATCAAGCGATAAGTTGGTCATCTCATCAAAAGATCTAGCGCTTTTTTGCCACAACCATTCCCAAAGTTGGTTAGCTCTAAACTTTTTTTCACCCATTGCCTCGCATGCGGTTAAAAGCTCATCTTTGGAAAGTGAACGAATATCAATCACGGGGCAAAGGTAATGAAGATAAGTAGGACAAATAGATTAAATAGCAACCTTACAGACCTATTAATATTCAATTCCTGCTATGGTTAGCTTTTTAGTAGTATGCGGTTGGCATCTTCCTATTATTTTAGCTTCTATATTAAAACTGTTTGAAATAGTAATAAGCTCTTGGGCAATATTTTTGTCGCAGTAAATTTCAAGACGATGACCCATATTAAAGACTTCATACATTTCCTTGAGTGATGTGCCCGTGGTTTCATATATGGTTTTAAACAAAGGAGGCATATCTATTAAATTATCTTTAATAATGTGGAGCGGTTTATCCAAGAATTTCATCACTTTGGTTTGTGCTCCTCCGGTACAATGAATTATTCCATGAATGGCATTTTTTAATTCATCGTTTTCTACAATTTTATTTAAGATAGGTGCATACGTTCTAGTAGGACTAAGAAGTGCTTTACCAATGTCAAGCGGTGTTCCTTCTAATTTATCTGTTAAGTTAAATTTCCCCGAGTATATGTAATCCTCGTCTGTATTTAAGTCATAGGATTCCGGATATTTTTGATGGTAGTTATGTGCTAATAAATCGTGTCGACCTGAGGTTAATCCATTGGATCCAGTTCCAGCATTGTACGATGTCTCATATGTAGCTTGTCCGAATGAAGCAAATCCAACTATTACGTCGTCATCTTGAATATCAATTTCAAGAATTTCACTTCTTTTTGGTCTGCAAGCAACTGTACTATCCACTATTAGTGTTTTTACTAAGTCTCCAACATCCGCAGTTTCGCCACCGGTAAATTTGATTTTCACACCAAACTCAGCCATCGTATTTATACAATCTTCAAACCCGTCTATTATCTCCTTAATTACTTCTCCAGGTATAAGGTGTTTGTTTCTACCTATGGTATTAGAAAGTAAAAATGGTCCTGTCGCACCGGTGCAAATAATATCATCAAGATTCATAACTAATGCATCTTGAGCTACACCGCGCCATACGCTTATGTCCCCGGTTTCTTTCCAATATAGGTATGCTAATGATGACTTAGTACCTGCTCCATCAGCGTGCATAATGTTGCAGTATTCCTTATCGCCTCCAATATAATCTTCTACAATTTTGCAGAAAGCATTAGGAAAGATACCCTTATCTATATTCGTAATAGCCTTGTGTACGTCTTCTTTTTGTGACGACACTCCTCTTTTTTCGTATCTGCTCAATGATTTGTTTTATTCTTCCGATTCTTTTAAAAGCCAGATTTTACCGTCTTTAATTTCAAAATCTACGTAATCCTTTTCAAAAGTGCTAAATCCTAACATCAATTCATTTGTTTCAATCATTTTACATTTCACATTAGTGAAGACTTTGTCGTCTATCTTCAATTCTTTTAGTGTAAATGATGTTCCAAAAATCTTAGTTCCATCTGCTAGTTTTATTTTTTCACCAGAATCTTTAAAGTCAGTAGCGCTTATTGCGCCGGCGCTAATCAACTGCTCTACCATTTCTTGCGGTATTAAAGTTCTTCTCTCGCTACCGTCATAGTTAAACTTGATTTTCTTACGTCCAATATAACCGTAAACACTGTAGTTTCCCTCACCTCTACCCGATGCTAAAGAAATAAAATCGTATTTAGCAGCCAGTTCTTCAAATTCTTTTTTAACCAAAAGAATACTATCGTTAATAGCTTGAACTCTTAAGAAGCTATCAATATCACCTTTAGTAGCAGTCAGGAATTGACGCTGTTGGTCTAACAAGTATGGGCTATAAATGGAGCCTTTACCATTAAGAGCTGCATCATTACGTTGTACATAATCTACACCAATAGATAATACATCAAAGTTACAGTTCACTACTTTTACGGTAGTACGTCTGTTTTTTTGATGTTCGTCTTCGCTACAATTAGATTTGAGATTATCTTCACAAGCACAATTATTAACTAATTGTGACTCACCATATCCTCTGGCTTCCAGCCTAAATGGATTAATTTTTCCTTTTTCTATGATGTATCTTATCGCAGAATTAGCTCTTCTTTGTGACAGATCTACGTTGTAGTCGTAATCTGCTCTACAATCTGTATGTGAACCAAGTTCCACAGCCATCTTAGGATATTTCTGTAAAGTCTTGATAAGATCATCTAAGATAGGCATGGCGTCATCTCTAATAAAGTCCTCTGCAAGATCATAGTAAATAGGAAGCACAAATACGTCATTACATGTATTTTTCATACAGAAATCTTTAATGTGTTGGCAATCTAAAGAGTTTTCAACCCCCATCGTACTTACATACTGTGGTTTTGCGTCGTAGTAGTAAGCATCTCTTTTGGACACTTCTAAGGTATACTCTCTGTTTATTCCTATTTCAGTTTCGTAATATCCTTTGCTATCAGTTCGGAGTCTAATTTTGCTAGAGTCTATGTTATTGCTGAGAACAACAATAGCGTCCACAATAGCAGTTCCGCTATCACAATCTGTTACTTGTCCCTTTACTTTACAATTTATAGGCTCCATAGTGAATGCCCATATATCATCTTGATTTTTATCTCTGTTTGTAGTAAAGTAACCATTCTCTTTGGTTGCATCTATTATAATACCAAAATCGTCACCCGAAGAATTTATTGGGCTTTTCATGTTCGTAGGTACAGCCCAATCTTCTGGGCCATCACCACTTTTTGTAGTCTCAAATATGTCCAAACCACCCACACCTGGATGTCCATCAGAAGCAAAGTAAAGGCTTCCGTCTTGATGTGCATAAGGAAACATTTCGTTATCTTCAGTGTTGACAGAAGGACCTAAGTTGATGGGCTCACTCCAAGTTTTACCTCTTTTTACGTAAGTAACCATCCATATATCTTTGGTTCTCTCTAAGGTGCCAGTATCCCCATATCCTCCTGGTCTGTCAGAAGCAAAGTACATGGTATTGTCATCGGCACTTAGTGTAGGATGGCCGTATGTCCAGTTAATATTTCCTTCGCCACTGCAAAAACTTAATGGTTCAGGATTCATAACCCAACCTTTTCCTGCTTTTCTAGCTTCGTATATCTTGCATTTTGGTGCTTGACCTTTTACTCCGTTACATTGCGTAACATACATTTTAGTCATTCTGTTATTAAAAGTTATAGCCCCGTCGTTATAGTCTGTATTTAACTCTTCTACTAAGACAGGAGCTTCCCATTTGTCAGATTTTCCTCTCGCTGAGCTTTTGTTGACAATCCATACATCGGTATGGAATCGCAGTGTTCTAGCGTATACCCCTTTATCTGCACCGCCTTCTCTGTCTGAAGTAAACATTATGGTTGAATTTTTTCTGTCTGCCCATACTGGCGAGAAGTCATCTGCTGCTTTATCGTTAGCAACTTTAAATGTCTCTACTTGATACCTTGATTTTTGTTCTTTCCAAACTAAAGCTGATTCACAGCCTTTTATCATGGTTTCGGTGCGTTCGTCACTTGGCGCCTCTTTCTGATATTTTTTGAATGATTCTATGGCTTGCTGATACTCGCCTAGTTCCTTTTGTGTTTGTCCCAATCGGAATAAGACTTGCGGATCTTTAGCGCCGTAACTTAAAGATTTAGCATATAGTTTTAATGCCTTCTTTGGTTGATGATTAAAACGATAACATTCAGCCCCTCTGAATGCCGCATTTTGTCTTTCCTCCTTTGTCAAGGAGGAATTACTTGCCAATTGGTCGTACATATCAGCGGCAATAGCATATTGCTTGATAAGCATAGCATCATCAGCTTTCTTCAGCGTAACGCTGTTACATGCTGTAAGTAAGCCAATTACAACAAAAAATGCAACGGATTTGATTGGGTTTATATTTTTCAGATTCATCGTATAAATAAGAACGTCAAAAATCAAAAATAATATGCCCAAAACCAAATTTATATTTCAGGCAATAAAAAACCTCTTCTGCACCTGTATTTAGTGAAGAAGAGGTCTAAGGTCAATTAAGCTGAGAAGGCTTTATTTTAGGAATAGAAGTTCACGATATTTGGGTAGTTGCCACATTTTATCGTCAACCAATTGCTCTAGTTTATCTGCATGGTAGCGAATGTCGTCGAAGGACTCCTTTACTGTTTTGTGATATGCTATCGCTATTTTTTGAGAATCAGATTCAAGATTAGCTACTCTTCTAGCCTCAACCATTGCATCTGTTTTTGCTTTAGCTTGATCAATATGTTCTGCGATTTCTGCTATGAGATGAAGTTGTGCTACACCTCCATTAAGACCAGAATCTTTCATAGCTTTTACGTTTTGAGCAAGCAATGTTAAGTATTCTATAGCGGGAGGAAGAATAAATGTGTAGACTAAGTCACCTAAAACTCTGCCTTCGATTTGAATTTTCTTAATGTATTCTTCTAACATTATTTCAAAACGTGCATGCAATTCCTCTTTAGTGAAAATACCGTTTTTTACGAAAGTTGCTTCTGCTTGCTCACTGACATAGGCTTTTAACGCTTCTGCAGTGTTTTTGATATTGCTTAAGCCACGTTTAGCAGCTTCCGAAGCCCACTCTTCACTGTAATTGTTGCCTTCAAAAAGAATTGATTGAGCGCTTCGTAAAACTTGTTTCAGCTCAGATACTATAGCTGCTTTTTGGTCCGTTCCATTTTCTATGGCGCGGTCTACTGCCTGTTTGAAGAGAATTAATTGATTAGCAACAGCACTATTTAGTGCTGTCATGGGTTGTGCAGAGTTTGCAGATGATCCAACTGCTCTAAGCTCAAACTTGTTGCCAGTAAATGCAAATGGAGACGTCCTGTTTCTGTCCGTATTATCTCTAAATATTTCTGGAATAGTATCTATGTGAATAGATTTTCTATCGTCCTTATCACTTGCCGTGCTATCACTTAAAAATGCATTCAAAACATCGGTAAGTTTAGAACCTATAAATGCAGATATAATGGCTGGAGGCGCCTCATTAGCTCCTAGTCTATGATCATTTGAAGCGGAAGCAATGCTCGCTCTTATGATATCAGCATTGTCATGTAAAGCTTTAATGGTATTAATAAAAATAGTCAAAAAGAGTAAATTAGAATTAGGGTCACTTCCTGGTGAAAGAAGATTAGTGCCTGTATTCGTAATTAACGACCAGTTATTGTGTTTGCCTGATCCGTTTATACCCGCGAATGGTTTCTCATGAAATAGTACACGGAAATGATGTTTATGTGCCAAATGGTCCATTAAATCCATCAATAATTGATTGTGATCTACTGCAAGATTTACATCTTCAAACATTGGCGCGCACTCATATTGTCCTGGAGCAACTTCGTTGTGTCTTGTTTTTAAAGGAATACCAAGTTTAGCGGCTTCTATTTCCACCTCATACATATAGTTAAAAACCCTGTCAGGAATGGCGCCAAAATAATGATCATCCATTTGTTGGCCTTTAGCAGGAGCGTGGCCCACTAGAGTTCTGCCACACATCATTAAGTCTGGACGTGCATTAAACATAGCTTCATCTACTAAAAAGTATTCTTGTTCTATACCCAATGATGCTTTAACAGAGGTTACTTTCTTTAAGAAGTATTTGCAAATTTCCGTTGCTGCTTGATCTATAAGTTTAATTGATTTAAGAAGAGGAGCTTTATAATCCAGCGCTTCTCCATTGTATGAAACGAAAACGGTTGGGATGCATAACGTTTTACCTGTACTATTTTCATGAATAAATGCTGGCGATGAAGGGTCCCACGCCGTATACCCTCTTGCCTCAAAAGTGTTTCTTAGTCCACCATTTGGTAAACTTGACGCATCTGGTTCTTGTTGTACTAACGATCCGGCTGAAAATTTCTCAACTGCTTTACCTCCACTAGGTTCCCAGAAAGAGTCATGTTTTTCTGCGGTAGAACCTGTAAGTGGTTGAAACCAATGAGAGTAGTGGGTCGCTCCTTTGCTCAATGCCCATTGCTTCATCCCAGAGGCTACGTGCTCTGCCATTTTACGATTGATGGTTTTACCTTCGGTTACAGATTTTGTAACCGATTCATAAGCCTCTTTACTTAAGAAATCTCGCATCGCAAGATCATCAAATACATTAGAATTATAAAGCTTAGTGAACGAAACATTTCCTTTGTGTGAAAATGTGTTTTTTCTATTTGAAACGGTTTTTACTGCTTGGTGACGCATATTTTACTCTATTTTGAGTGCAAAAATAATATTTTACACTAAATAGCCTAAAATTCAATGGGTTATTGGTCGTAAAAAATAAAAAAGGAATTACAGGCCGCCTATTTTTAGTTTTTCGGCATTTTCTGCCATTTTTAATGCATTGATTACTTCCATGATATCGCCATTCATTACTCCGTTAAGATTATAAAGCGTAAGATTGATACGGTGATCGGTCACTCTTCCTTGTGGGTAGTTGTAGGTTCGTATTTTGGCAGAGCGATCTCCTGTGCTTACCATGGTTTTACGCTGTGCCGCAATATCACCATTGCGTTTTACGAGTTCGATATCGTATAACTTAGCACGAATCATATTCATAGCTAACTCCCTATTGGCTAATTGAGACCTTGCTTGCTGGCATACTACTACTATTCCGCTTGGCTTGTGAGTTAGCTGTACTTTGGTTTCTACCTTATTTACATTCTGCCCACCAGCACCGCCTGAACGACTGGTTTGCATATCAATGTCGGCAGGGTTTATTTGTAAATCAATTTCTTCTACTTCTGGCAGTACCGCAACCGTAGCAGCAGATGTATGCACGCGACCTTGCGTTTCGGTTTCGGGTACGCGCTGTACTCGGTGCACGCCTGCTTCAAATTTTAAGGTTCCAAATATCTCATTTCCCTCCACTTTAATGATAACCTCTTTAAAGCCCCCAGCAGTACCTTCAGTCACATCCATTATTTCGTGTTTCCAACCTTGGGTGTCAAAAAATTTGGTATACATGCGATAAAGGTCACCAGCAAAGATGCTTGCTTCATCCCCACCTGCTCCAGCGCGTATTTCGACCATCGCATTTTTATCGTCTTCCGGATCTTTAGGGATTAAAAGCAGTTTTATCTCTTCCTCCAGAGGACCTTGTTTCCCATTTAAAGCTTCAAATTCCTCTTTGGCCATCTCCTTCATTTCAGGATCATTGCTGTTTTCTAATATTTCTTTGGCTTCTGCCAAATTTCCAAGAAGATTTTTATATTCAAAATAGCGTTCAACCAGTTGTTTTAGGTCGCTATATTCTTTAGTAAGCTTTGTGAATTGCTTCATGTCAGAAGCTATCTCAGGACTGCTAAGTAATAATTCTACTTCTTTAAATCGTGCGTGTATTCCCTCTAATGTTTCGAGCATGGCTTATTAAGCCGCAAAAATACCTTTTACTCGCTGAGGTAAGAAATTATTTTGTTTTGGTTAAGGTAGTAAAGTTTTCTATTGGCTGAAGAAAAAAAGGTGGATTCTGGTAATTTTACGAATAGATCAATAGGGTTTCTACTAAGCATAGGGTACAGCATTAGGCTATTTTTAAAGGATAAATAAAAACCTCCCGGATAACTTTCGGCTTCGTTTATTCCGGATAAGTAATATGTAGTATTGTAGGTAGCATACATATCAAATTCATAAATACCAACCAATGAGTCTGCAACGTAAACCATATTGCCAAATTCCCACACTTTGAATGTGTTCAAATCGCTGCCGAAAACATTGTTTAAATAAGGCGACTCGGCTAAGACCTCTCCTTTTTTATTGATTTTTATTAATTTGAATTGAGATAGATCCATAATCCAAATTTGATTATCAAATGATCTGGCGACACATGCAACATTGTTATAGAAGTAGTCATTTAATCGTAGCTCACCTCTGAGATTTAACATATTATCATAAAACACAATAATGTTCTGATCTTTGTGAAAAGTATAAATTTCGAATGGGTTACTACAATCAATAGATGTTAGTGGACCATAGGATTTAATACTCACGTTGGTGAGCAGTTTGCCTTCACTTGAATATTTAAAAAGAGTTAAGGATTGGTCTGCTAAAAAAATATTGCCTTTAAGATCCATCTCAAAGGAGGTGACATCTTTTACATCAGTCAACGTAAGCGTGTCTTGAGCACTTAGCTGAAAACCAACTACTATATTAATTATGATAAGTATGTAGCGTAATGTTTTTTCCATCCCATTCAGCATAGGTAAATTTTGTTACCCAATCGCCCAAGTTTATTAACCGTGATTTTTGTCCTACTTGTACATCAATCGGCTTATGTCTATGCCCAAAAATATAAAAATCGGTGTCTGATGTACCAGCGTGATGTAGTGCAAATTGATAATGATGTTCTTTTTCTAGAGGTATATCTTGTTCATCTGCAATACTATTTTTCTTGCGACTGCTTCTGCTTAAAAAATTAGCTAAACCTATTCCGAAGTTAGGATGTAGTCTATGAAAGAGCCAAATTGCCCATTTACTCCTAAATATTTTCCGTATCATATTATAGGTAGTTTCGCTCTTCCAAAGTCCATCACCGTGATGCATGAAGAACTTTTTGTTGTCCATAGTCAGCATTAGTTCTTCATCAATAATGGTCATGCCAATCTCTTTTTGTAAATAATCAAAGGTCCACATGTCGTGGTTGCCTTTAAAGAAATAGATTTTTATACCATTATCGGTCATATTAGCGAGTTGACCTAATAATCTTGAATAGTTTTTTGGGATGACAGTTTTGTATTCGTACCAAAAATCAAAAACGTCACCCATTAAGAATAAGGTCTCGCAATCATGCTCAATACTCTTCAACCAGCTTACTACATTTTTTTCTCTTTTTAGAGAGGTTTCGTAACCGGGAGAACCTAAATGAAAATCAGATGCGAAATATGCTTTACCCATTCTTGCGTTGCGAAATTACGTTAAAAAGTCTTTTTGGTGTTTAAGGATTCAAATTAGTCACTGTGATAATGCTTTTTTGTTTAATGAGCTTCTAGCCAATTATCTCCATGTCCAGCTTCGGCTATTACGGGCACTTTAAGTGGCATAGCTCTTTCCATTTCTTCTTTGATTACCGCGGTCATTTCTTCCAATTCTGTTTTAGGAACATCAAATAGAAGTTCGTCATGAACTTGAAGCAGCATTTTGGTACCCACTTTCATTTTTCCTAGTCTTGCATGAATATTGATCATGGCAAGCTTTATCATATCAGCAGCACTGCCTTGTATGGGTGCGTTTATGGCGTTTCGTTCTGCAAATCCTACTACGGTTTGATTGCTTGAGTTAATGTCTGGAATAAATCGCTTACGACCCATAATCGTTTTTACGAATCCATTTTCTCGGCAAAATTTTACAGAGTCATCCATATATTTTTTCACCCCACCAAATTGAGCAAAGTATGCTTCAATCAGTTCGGCAGCTTCACCGCGTTTTATTCCGAGATTTTGTGACAATCCAAAAGCCCCTTGGCCATAGATCAACCCAAAATTTACACTCTTGGCTCTATATCGTTGTTCCTTGGTTACATCGGCTATATCAACCCCAAACACTTTTGCGGCTGTTGCGGTATGTATGTCAATACCGGCGTGAAAAGCCTCCATCATGCCTGCATCTTCGGCAACTGATGCAACGATTCTAAGTTCTATTTGAGAGTAATCTACAGCAAGAAGTGTGTGGTTTTCGTCTCTTGGTACAAATGCTTTTCTTATTTCCTTGCCTAAATCTGTGCGTATAGGTATGTTTTGAAGATTTGGGTTGGTGCTACTAAGTCTACCAGTTGCAGCCACGGCTTGTGCATAGCTAGTATGTACTCTGCCTGTTTTGGGATGTATAAGTTTAGGTAAAGCATCTACGTAGGTAGATCGTAATTTGTTGACCTTTCTATAATCTACTATTTTGCTTACAATCTCGTGCTCAGCAGCTAGTTTAGTAAGTGTTGCTTCATCGGTTTTGTATTGACCTGTTGCTGTTTTTTTAGCTTTAGGATCTATTTTCATTACATCAAACAGGACTTCACCCATTTGCTTTGGGCTAGCAATGTTAAAATTACAACCCGATTTTTCGTAAATGATTTTTTCTAGATCGTTTGACATTATCTTCAGCTCGTCAGAATAAATATTTAAGAAGTCAGCATCTACGCGAATACCCTCCATTTCCATATCTGCCAGCACTGGCACCAAAGGCATCTCAAGTCGTTGCATAAGATGCGCCACTTGCTTATCTATGAGTTCTTTTTGCAAGATGTCTTTTAATTGGAAGGTAACATCAGCATCTTCGGCAGCGTACTCCGTTGCTTTTTCTAAGGGAACGTCTCTAAAATTGAGTTGTCCTTTACCTTTCTTGCCAATTAATTCTGTAATGGATACAGGTTTATAATTGAGGTATTTTTCTGAAAGGATATCCATACTATGTCTTCCGTCAGGATTTGAGAGATAATGCGCTAACATGGTATCAAACTGAGGACCAGCTAGTTGAATGTCGTACTTTAACAGTACTTTTAAATCATATTTTAAGTTTTGAGCTATCTTTTCGATAGAGGTATCCGAGAATAGATGCTTGAATTCCCCTAAAATAGCTTTGGTCTCTTCAAAGTCTTTGGGCATTGAGACATAATACGCTTTGCTATTCTCGTATGAAATAGCAAGACCAAGTACTTCTGCATCCATCTCTTCTAGCGATGTAGTTTCGGTATCAAAACAAAATGATTTTATTTTTTTTAATTCGGAGATTAAAATATTCCTTTTTTCTTGACTATCAATTAATTGGTAGTCGTGTTGGGTTGAATCAATGTTCTTAAGAACAACTAATGTTTCTGTTTTGTTGGGTAATAATGGCGAACTGGAATTGAGCGAACTGCTGCTTGAAAATAGATCACCTTGAACAGAAACGGGAGTGCTCATGGTTTCTTGAAAAACCCGCTTGGTTAAGGTTCTAAACTCTAGCTCTGTAAAAAGCTGGTTGATGCGTTCTTTATTAGGCTCTTCTCGCAATAAGGATTCCTCGTTAAATTCAACAGGAACGTCAGTGATAATAGTCGCAAGGCTTTTAGATAGATACGCTTGGTCCTTAAAGGTAATCAGGTTTTCAGCCAGTTTACCTTTCAC
>Ga0115546_1001608_pt1 | contig 13857 bp, 10 predicted proteins | sample COGITO_mtgs_1004_FD_87186 | JGI IMG/M metagenome (GOLD analysis project Ga0115546, IMG submission 87186) | Pelagic marine microbial communities from North Sea - COGITO_mtgs_100413 | ecosystem: Environmental > Aquatic > Marine > Epipelagic | place: Germany:Helgoland, sampling site Kabeltonne...
GATTCAAAGGGTACCAATATTGGCGCCACTGTCGCCGCACTTGAAGGTCTCGGCCCAGCCCTGACTGGTAAAATCATGCTCATCGCCGGAGGCCTAGGTAAGGGTGCTGATTTCTCTGAACTGGTTGCCCCCCTCTCTCGTTATGGCAAGCAAGTGGTGTTGATTGGTCGAGATGCCAACGATATCGAAATGGCATTAGTTGGCAAAGTGAGGTGCATTCACGCACAAGACATGCAATCAGCCGTATCCATAGCTCACGCTCAAGCGGTTAGTGGAGATTTGGTTTTGTTGTCGCCAGCCTGCGCTAGTTTTGATGCCTATGCAAATTTTGAGGCAAGAGGTGATCACTTTTCGGCACTAGTGAGGGCTTTAGCATGATGGCTTTAGTTCAGCAGTGGCAGGCAGTCACTGCCCAGCGGCTAGATTTGGCTTTATTTTTACCCGCGCTAGCATTGGCACTTATTGGTTATATTATGATTACGTCTGCATCCATGGATGTCGTCGCTGTTCAGTTTAACGATCCTTTTTACCAAAGTAAGCGTCAGCTTTTATTCATGTTTTTGGGCAGTATTACACTTTTGGTTTGTTTGATAACGCCCGTCCATGTGTGGCAGAAACAAAGTCCATATCTATTGTTGATTGCTTTGCTACTGTTGGTCGCCGTATTAATTCCAGGTTTAGGAAGAACCGTCAACGGATGTACCCGTTGGATTCCTATTGGCCCATTAAGTTTGCAGCCCTCAGAGTTTGCCAAAGTTGCTGTTGTTGTTTTCATGGCAGGTTATTTAGTGCGCCAACAAGAAGAAGTGCGAAATAATTTTTCTGGATTTTTAAAATCTTTAGTGGTTTTAGGTGCCTTTATCGTACTGTTTTTGTTAGAACCAGACTTTGGTGCGGTGGTGGTCATGATGGGTGCTGTTTTGGGAATGTTTTTTTTAGGAGGTATGCGTAAACGTCATATTTCAATCGTACTGCTGGCGACAGTCGGCTTTGGAACGACCACGATTTTAGCTGCTGAATATCGTTATAAAAGGTTGATATCTTATTTAGACCCATGGGCAGATCCATTTGGCACTGGCTATCAATTAACTCAGGCTCAAATTGCGTTTGGCCGGGGAGGTTGGTTCGGAGAAGGGCTGGGTCAGAGTATGCAAAAGCTATTTTACTTACCCGAGGCCCATACTGATTTTGTTTATTCTGTATTGGCTGAAGAGTGGGGTGCTTTTGGAGCCATGGTGGTCGTGGCTTTGTATGGCGTGTTTATCTTGCGGGGTTTAAATGTGGGTCAAAAAGCCGAACGCTCAGGACGCCTATTTTCAGCCTACCTAGCCTATGGGTTAGTACTCTTAATTGCAGCTCAAGCCATCATTAATATTGGTGTAAATTTAGGCTTGCTGCCTACCAAAGGTTTAACCTTACCTTTTGTGAGTTATGGTGGGAGTAGCATGTTGGCGTGTGCTGCTAGCTTGGGGATTTTATTACGCATATCTCTTGAAAATAGTGTGACTTATGGCACCTTGAAAGCCGAAAATGATGTTCATTTGGACCTTCGTCACAAGACCTTGGATACCTTGAATACAGACGTCACCCCCGGGCTTGATGATGTAGACCAATGGTTTGTTGACGATGATAAAAAACAGGATTGGCGTCATGACAAGGTCTAATGCTCAAGCCAATGGAAAACGAATTCTGATTATGGCGGCAGGGACGGGTGGCCATGTTTATCCAGCTCTAACCACGGCTGCTATGCTGCAACAACATGATTGGAAAGTTGAGTGGTTAGGCACGGGTAAAGGCATTGAAAGGCGGTTGGTTCCAGATGCAGGCTTACGATTACATTGTGTGGATGTGGTCGGTTTAAGGGGTAAAAGTAAGTGGTCATTATTACTCGCCCCATGGCGTTTATTTAAGTCGTTATTACAATCGATGAAGGTGATATACCAATTTAAGCCGCACTGTGTTCTGGGTATGGGTGGCTTCGTAGCAGGTCCAGGAGGATTGGCGGCCAAGTTGATGGGTGTTCCGCTTATCTTACATGAGCAAAATGCTATTCCTGGACTGACCAATCGATTATTACGCCCTCTGGCGAATGTTACCTTGCAAGCTTTTTCTGGTAGTTTTGCAAAAGGCCATGCCATTACTGTGGGCAACCCTTTACGACCCAATATTATAGCAAAGAAGTCAGAACATTTAGGGCTCAGAATACTAATTGTAGGGGGCAGTCTGGGTGCCCTTGCACTAAATCAAGTGGTGCCAGAAGCGATGGCGTTATTGTCACCGAATGAGCGCCCAGAATTGTGGCATCAAACAGGGACTAAGTACCAGCGAGAGACTCAGGACATTTACAGTAAACTTAAAGTTGTGGCGCAAGTAGATGCCTATATTGATGATATGGGACGCGCCTATGCTTGGGCTGACTTAGTCATTTGTCGGGCAGGAGCTTTGACAATAAGTGAATTAGCTGGCGCTGGTATGGGGTCGATATTAGTGCCTTACCCCTATGCTGTAGATGATCATCAAACGGCAAATGCTAATATTTTAGTGCGAGCTGATGCAGCTATATTAATGCCACAAACTCAACTATCAGCCCTCACTCTTAGTCAAAACATTAGGGCTCTACAGAGCCATCCGTTAAAGCTGGTTCAGATGGCTGCAGCCGCGCTAACATGCGCCGCTCCCCAAGCTGCTGACAAAGTGGCTCAACACTGCATGGAGATTGCTCGTGGTTAAAATGATTCCACCAAATCAATATACTATCCCAGAAATGAGGCGCATCAAGCGTATTCATTTTGTGGGTATTGGCGGCGTAGGCATGTGCGGTATTGCTGAGGTGTTACTTAATCAGGGCTATGAAATAAGTGGTTCTGACATCAAAGTCAGCCCAGTGACCCAGCGCTTAGCAAGCCATGGTGCGCAAATTTTTATAGGTCACCAAGAGGCTCATGTTCGCGGAGCTCATGTGGTCGTTGTGTCCACTGCGGTCGCAGATGAAAACCCAGAACTATTGGCGGCACGGGCGCATCGTATTCCAGTGGTACAAAGGGCGCAAATGTTAGCTGAGTTAATGCGTTATCGCCATGGAATTGCGGTTGCAGGTACTCATGGAAAAACGACGACAACGTCGTTAGTGGCTTCCATTTTGGCGGCTGGTGGGCTAGACCCTACGTTTGTAATTGGCGGAAAACTAACGAGTTCTGGAACTAATGCTAAGCTTGGAGCGAGTGCCTATTTAGTTGCTGAAGCAGATGAAAGCGATGCTTCGTTTTTACATTTGCAGCCGTTAACGTCTATTGTCACCAATATTGATGCCGACCACATGTCCACCTACGAAGGCGATTTTAATCGTTTAAAGAAAACCTTTGTGGAATTTTTGCATAATTTACCCTTTTATGGACTTGCCATTGTTTGTGTTGATGACCCAGTAGTATGGGAAATATTACCTCAAGTGAGTCGACCATTGATGACCTATGGTTTTGATGACAATGCTGATATCAAGGCCGTTAATCTTGAACAAGAAGGTATGGTGACTTCGTTCACTGTGTGCAGGCAAGGCCATGCAGATCTTGCTATCGCACTCAACATGCCGGGCAGGCATAATGTTCAAAATGCGCTAGCAGCTATTGCAGTGGCGACTGATCTGGAGGTCGCAGATGAACATATTGTAACTGGCTTAAATCATTTCTCTGGTGTGGGTCGCCGTTTTCAAGTGTTGGGTGATTACCCCGCTAAAGACGGCACTGCCACTCTGGTTGATGATTATGGACACCATCCTCGTGAAGTATCAGCAACCATTGATGCCATCCGAGCAGGTTGGCCAGACCGTCGTTTGGTGATGGTATACCAGCCCCATCGTTATTCACGCACGCGAGATTTATATGAGGATTTTGTAGATGTCTTATCCCGAGTTGACGTGCTCATATTATTAGACATTTATCCCGCAGGTGAAGAACCAATCACCGGTGCTGATGGTCGCAGTTTGTGTCGCAGTATTCGGTCAAGAGGACTGGTTGATCCAATTTTTGTAGAGCGAGGCGCTGCTGTTGCTCCAGTGTTAGAAAATATACTGCACGCGGGTGATCTTTTGTTAACTCAAGGAGCAGGAGACATTGGCCAAATCTCCCGCGCTTTGCTTGATAAAATGCAACAAGAAGAACGTTAAATGACAACTCTGAATCTGCCCCAGATGTGGGCACACTTATTAACAGTTCCCGAGGCACGCGTTGCTGTCATTTATGGTGGCACTTCTGCAGAACGCGAAATTTCTTTGATGAGTGGTGAGCAAGTTCTCACTCATTTGAAAAATGTTGGTGTAAATGCCTTTGGACTAGACCTTGGAGCTGATGGGCAAGATCAGTTGACTCAGTTGCAGCAGGCCGAGATGGACGTGGCATTTATCATGCTGCATGGCCGAGGAGGCGAGGATGGTACGCTTCAAGGTGTACTGGAATTCATGTCAGTGCCTTACACGGGTTGTGGGGTCTTAGCCTCTAGTTTGGGTATGAACAAACTCATGACTAAAGTAGTTTGGTTGGCACACGGGGTGAAAACCCCAGACTATGAAGTACTCCATAATACGAGCAATTGGCAGCAAGTAACCCAACGTCTGGGTCTGCCATTAGTGGTTAAACCCGTGCATGAAGGCTCAAGTTTAGGTATTAATATTGTTGACTCAGTAGAGGCTTTAGAAAAAGCGTATCAAGATGCCACAGCATTTGACCGTGAGGTCATGGCTGAACAATTTATTGATGGTGATGAATACACAGTACCCATACTCAATAATCTGTCTTTGCCTGCAATTCGCTTAGAGACGGACAATACTTTTTATGACCTGCAGGCGAAGTATTACTCTGATCAGACACGTTATTTGTTTGATAACCCAATGACAGAACTGCAGCAAGGGGCCATGGAGGATGAATGCCGTTTGGCTTTTGAAGTGTTAGGTTGCAAAGATTGGGGGCGTATTGATGTGATGCGAGATAAGCAAGGCCAAAACTGGTTATTAGAGGTGAATACCACTCCTGGTATGACTAGCCACAGTTTGGTTCCGATGGCAGCCAAAGCAGTGGGGCTAAGTTTTTCCCAACTAGCCCTTGTTATTTTGAATTTGACCTTGGCACGAGTTGAGGCCGGGTTATGAAAGTGGCTAGTGGAGCGCAAAATGGTGGCTGGACTTGGGGTGCTAAGTTGCTGCTGTTGGTGGTGCTTGTGATCGTAGGATTTATGGTCTGGCAGGGCGTTAAACCATGGTTGCAGCGTCCATTGCAGCAAATCATTTTACAAACTGATATACCTGCTGCTGAAAAGTTACGTTTACAAGCGCAAGTTAATGCTCACTTGGCCGACTCTTTTTTTGGGGCAGATTTGCAGGCGATTCGCCTAGAAGTGGAAGACCACCCATGGGTTGATGGGGCCAGGGTCAGTCGTGTTTGGCCAAATAGACTAATGATTGAGGCTCCACGACAGATATTTATGGCCCGTTGGAAGGATGGTGGCTTCATCAATCACAAAGGGGAATTAGCCTTAGTTGAGCCGCGTCAGGTCGTTGCAATTGAACAGCTTCCATTATTAGCTGGGCCTGCAGGAAGTCCATGGGCTTTGAGTCAACTGTTTCGGCACATGAGTTGGTTAGTAGAGCGTGATGATTTGACCATTGTTGAACTCACTATGGCACGTCGTGGCGCTGTTGAACTACGCTTGCAAAACGGTATTATTCTGTTGCTTGGGCGTGATCAAATTTTGCCAAGACTACAGCGCTTGATGACGGTTTACCGGAGTCATTTTGTGACCAAAGTAGACACAATTAAACGTATTGATGGTCGCTATCCATACGGGGTATCTGTGGCATGGAAAGAGGTTGATTCATAGGGCTTATTTTGTAGTTAAATTAAGGCTAATTTAGTCGATAAATCCACCACTTAGAAGGTAAAGTGTGGGATAATTAAAGAATATTTTGATGGATGTTTTTGGTCCTTTTTAAAGTGTACAAATAAGGGAAGATTTAGGTGGCAGATGCAGCAATGAAACCCATGGTTGTGGGCTTGGACATTGGTACTTCTAAGGTGGTCGCTATGGTGGCAGAACTAGGAGACGATGGCCAACTGCAAATGGTGGGAATTGGTGCTCAAGAGTCGCGTGGTTTAAAGCGTGGCATTGTTGCCAATATTGAATCTACTGTGCTGTCTATAAAGCGAGCCATCGAAGAAGCTGAATTGATGGCTGATTGTAAAATTAATGCAGTCACTGTGAGTATGGGTGGTAATCATATTAGCAGTATGAACTCCCATGGCATTGTAGCGATCCAAGCTGGGGAAGTTTCGGAGCTTGATTTAGAACGAGTAATTGATGCAGCAAGGGCGGTCGCCTTGCCGTCGGGTCAAAAGATATTGCATATCTTACCGCAAGAGTATGTGATTGATGGTCAAGAAGGTATTCAAGACCCACTGGGCATGGCGGGGGTGCGTTTAGAAGTAAAAGTGCACATTGTAACCTGCGCACTTAACGTCTCGCAGAATATAGTCAAATGTGTGAGTCGCTGCGAGTTAAATGTGGATGACATTGTTTTGAACGCTTTGGCTTCAAGTTATGCGGTGCTGACTGATGATGAAAAAGAGCTAGGTGTGTGTTTAGTTGACATGGGTGGAGGCACTATTGATGTGGCCGTGTTCACTGCAGGTGCGATTAGGCATACTGCTGTAATTCCTGTTGCTGGAGACCAAGTCACCAATGACATCGCCATGGCCTTGCGTACTCCAACAGTGCATGCAGAAGATGTTAAAGTAAGGTATGCCTGTGCTTTGGCGCAACTAACGGATTTATCAGAAAGTATTAAAGTGCCCAGTGTGGGTGATCGCCCCGCTCGTGACTTGTCTCGTCAAGCTTTAGCAGACGTGGTGCAGCCAAGATATGAGGAACTATATACCTTGGTGCAAGCAGAATTAAGGCGCAGTGGTTATGAAGAATTAATAGCCGCGGGCATGGTGTTGACCGGTGGTACAGCGCAGATGGAAGGTGCTGTAGAGTTGGCTGAAGAGATTTTTCATATGCCGGTTCGCCTGGCCAAGCCACACAAAGCCCAAGGGCCAAGTGGCCTGCTGGATAATCCAACCTACTCCACTTGTGTGGGACTACTAAATTATGCCCTGCAGGCAGGGTCTTCTATTCAGGTAGAACTGCCAAAGCGTGCAGGTATCGGCAGTAGCACAAGCCAGTGGTTAGGCAAGATAAAAGATTTAGTTAAAACAAATTTTTAACGATAAACCACCTTGGTGGATATCAATAGTAGAGTCTGGTGAACGATAGGATTCGTGATCAGAAAAACAATAAATTAGACTAGGAGCAAGGCGATGTACGAATTAGTTGATAACGTGCCGCAAAATGCAGTCATTAAAGTGATTGGCGTAGGTGGCGGTGGTGGTAATGCTGTAAGTCATATGCTGTCAAGCGAAATAGATGGCGTTGAATTTATCTGTGCCAATACTGATGCTCAGGCTCTTAGGGGGATGGAGGCTCGTTCAGTTGTTCAGTTGGGCTCTCAAATCACTAAAGGTCTAGGCGCTGGAGCGAATCCTAATGTGGGTCGGGAAGCGGCCATCGAGGACCGAGCTCAGATAGAAAGCATTTTGCAAGGTGCTGATATGGTGTTTATTACTGCCGGTATGGGTGGTGGAACTGGAACAGGAGCGGCCCCTATTGTGGCTGAAGTGGCTCGCGAAATGGGCATCCTAACTGTGGCAGTAGTGACCAAGCCTTTCCCTTTTGAGGGGCGTAAACGCATGGCTATTGCAGAGCAGGGGTTAAAAGAATTAGCCGAGCACGTTGATTCACTAATCACCATTCCCAATGAAAAGTTGTTGCCTGTACTGGGTAAAAACTGTAGTTTATTGACCGCTTTTAGTACGGCTAATGATGTCCTTTTAGGCGCGGTACAGGGCATTGCAGACCTGATTACCCGGCCTGGTATGATCAATGTCGACTTTGCTGATGTACGCACGGTGATGTCAGAAATGGGCATGGCGATGATGGGAACTGGTTCCGCCAGGGGTGAAGACCGGGCTCGTGAAGCGGCAGAAGCAGCTGTTAGAAGTCCACTCTTAGAAGACGTCGATTTGCGTGGAGCGAAAGGTATATTGGTGAATATTACTGCCGGCCTAGATATGAATTTAGGTGAATTTTCAGAAGTAGGCAACACCATAGAGGAGTTTGCGTCAGAAAATGCCACCGTCGTGATTGGCACAGTAATAGACCCTGAATTGTCCGATGAGTTGAAAGTGACCGTTGTGGCTACTGGTTTAGGGCACGCTTACGCTCAATCAATTGAACCAATTGTGAAAGCTGTGGTCAATAGTAATATGAGGCGTCCTACGGTCGACCAAATGGAGCTACCAGCAGTTAAAGATACGTCTGCAGGTGATGCTCAATTAGGTGGTGCAGAGACGTCTGGTGATTCAGAAGGTGATATTGGTTACTTGGATATCCCTGCATTTTTGCGGCGTCAAGCAGATTAAGATTTAGAATTTTTCATTTGATGCCTTTTACCTGCTATGGCGCCCTGACGGGCTTCAGAAACAGATTTTTGTGCTATAATACTCGTCTATAGATGAGTGTAGGGTCTTGGACATAATGGTCAAACAGCGTACGTTAAAAAATATGATTAGAGCCACGGGTGTGGGTATTCATACGGGTAAGAAAGTCTACCTCACATTGAAACCAGCTCAGGCCAATGTAGGCATTGTTTTTTGCCGTACAGATCTAGATCCTGTAGTCAGCATCGCTGCCACTGCGGCTAATGTGGGAGATACCACGCTATCGACCAATTTAGTGCAAGATGGAGTAAGAGTTTGCACTGTAGAACACCTATTATCAGCCTTTGCAGGACTGGGTATAGACAACGCTTATGTTGAGTTAAGTAGTGAAGAGGTGCCGATTATGGATGGCAGTGCGGCACCATTTATCTTTTTGCTGCAGTCGGCGGGGGTTGAAGAGCAAAATGTATCTAAAAAGTTTATCCGCATTAAGAAAGCGGTCAGTGTCACCCAGGAAGACAAACAGGCTTCTTTGGAGCCACATAATGGTTTTCAAGTTGGTTTCACCATCGATTTTGATCATCCACTTTTTGAAAGTGGAAACTGTACGACGCAATTAGATTTTTCGAGTACGTCATACGTGAAAGAAGTGAGCAGGGCGCGTACCTTCGGTTTTATGAAAGATTTTGAATACCTACGTTCTAAAAATTTGGCGTTAGGTGGCAGCTTAGATAATGCGATTGCGGTCGATGACTATCGAGTGCTAAATGAAGATGGTCTGCGCTATCAAGACGAGTTTGTGAAGCACAAGGTATTAGATGCCGTGGGAGACATGTATCTATTGGGCTTGAGCGTAATTGGTAAATTCCAAGGTCATAAATCGGGTCATGGACTAAACCATATGCTGCTCAGAGAATTATTGTCTCAAGAAGATGCTTGGGAAGTAGTGACATTTGATGACGAGGTGGACTCGCCTATTGCCTATATGAGTCCAGCCGCTGCCGCAACCTAGCTGGCAACAACGGAAGGGCCGGTGTTCTGAAAGAACTCCGGCTTTTCTACGTTTTAGGCCTTTGAAAAAAATCCTGAGACCCCATGAAAGAAGGAGAGATTCAAAATCTCGCGTTAATCCCTAACAAGCGCATCAGCGCATATAAAAAGACAAGATAATGGTACAGATTTTTAAATCACTTTTTGGCAGCAAAAACGATCGTGAAGTCAAACGATACAATAAAATTGTAAATAAGATCAATGCATTAGAGAGTAGTATGCAGTCTCTGTCAGATGCTGATCTGGCAGCTAAGCGCATGGAGTTCAACTCACGTTTTGAGGCCGGTGAGAATCTAGACCAGTTACTGCCTGAAGCCTTTGCCGTGTGTCGAGAGGTATCAGTGCGTTTGATGGCATTACGCCATTTTGATGTTCAAATGGTAGGTGGCATTGCTTTGCATCAAGGTAAAGTCTCTGAAATGCGCACAGGTGAGGGTAAAACCCTTGTGGCCACGTTGGCTGTTTACCTCAATGCCATTCCTGCAAACGGCGTACATGTGGTCACGGTGAATGATTACCTTGCGCAACGGGACGCTGAATGGATGCGACCTTTGTATGAAGGTTTGGGTCTATCTGTGGGTATTATTTTATCTGGCCAAGACGGTGCAATTAAACAAGAAGCCTATGCTTGTGATGTCACTTACGGTACTAACAATGAGTTTGGCTTTGACTATCTGCGGGACAATATGGCCTTTAGTGCCATTGACAAGGCTCAGCGTAGCCTAAATTTTGCCATTATCGATGAAGTGGATTCGATTCTCATTGATGAAGCTCGTACACCTTTAATTATTTCGGGCCCTGTTGAAGATAACACTCAAATGTACCTCACCATCAATGGTTTGGTGCCCAAATTAGAGATGCAACCGGCAGTGGAAGGTGACGAAGAGCCTACTGGACATTACACTTATGATGAATCCCACAAAACCATAGAACTTACGGAAGCAGGCCATCAGTTCGTAGAAGAGTTATTGATAGGGGCCGAGCTATTAGCGGCAGGAGAGAGTCTTTATGCGGCATCCAATTTAACACTATTGCATCATGTGCACGCTGGACTAAAGGCGCATGTTGTTTTCTCTCGAAACATTGATTACATCGTACAAGACGACCAAATTGTAATTGTTGACGAACACACTGGCCGAACTATGCCGGGCCGTCGATGGTCAGAGGGAATTCATCAAGCCATCGAAGCAAAAGAAGGTGTGACAATTCAAAAAGAAAGTCAAACCATGGCTTCCACTACCTTTCAGAACTACTTCAGACTTTATGACAAACTAGCTGGTATGACGGGTACTGCCGATACTGAAGCCTTTGAACTCAACCAAATATACGACTTAGATGTGCTGGTGATTCCGACCAATGTTGATGTCAAACGAAAAGACATGAACGATCTAGTTTATTTAACGATGGCTGAAAAATTTGACGCGATCATTGCTGATATTCGCCAATGTGTTGAACAAAAACGCCCAGTTTTAGTGGGCACTGCGTCTATTGAAATGTCTGAATTAGTGTCTGCAGCACTAACAGAAGCCGATGTTGCCCATAACGTCCTTAACGCCAAACAACATGAGCGTGAAGCCACCATTATAGCCGAAGCTGGACGACCGAGTGCAGTGACTATTGCGACCAATATGGCTGGCCGTGGCACGGATATTGGCTTGGGTGGTAAGCTAGAAGTTGAGTTAGCTGCCTTAGGTCAAGGGGCTTCTGATGATGACAAAAAAGTGGCGATAGCGGATTGGCAAACACGTCATGATTTAGTGGTGGCCGCTGGTGGACTTCACATTATAGGTACCGAGCGCCATGAGTCGCGACGCATTGATAACCAACTTAGAGGTAGGTCGGGTCGTCAGGGTGATCCTGGCTCGTCTCGTTTCTTTTTATCGTTAGAAGACAATCTCTTGCGTATCTTTGCCCCAGAACGTATCAAAGGCCTAATGCAAAAACTGGGTATGGAAAAAGGGGAGGCGATTGAGCACCGTATGGTGTCTAACGCCATAGAAAAATCACAGCGCAAAGTTGAAGGTCGTAACTTTGATATGCGAAAGCAGTTGCTTGAATACGATGATGTCGCCAATGACCAACGCACAGTGGTTTATGACCAGCGCAACGAGCTCATGTCTACAGATGACATTGCAGACGTGATTGCCAATGTTCGGGCTGAAGTTGTAGACAGTTCTATAGATGGGTTTGTTGCCCCCCAAAGTCTGGCAGAACAATGGGATGTGAGCGGCTTAGAGGCAGAACTACACAAACAATTTGCCATGGAGTTGCCAGTCCAACAATGGCTTGATAATGATGACCGTCTTGAAGAAGAAGGCTTGCGTGCAAGAATTCAAACTAAATTAAGTGAGAACTATCAGGCTAAGACCGAGGTAGTTGGGGCAGAAACGATTCGTGGCTTTGAGAAACAGGTAATGTTGCAAGTCATTGACTCTCGTTGGAAAGAACATTTAGCTACTATGGACATGCTGCGTCAAGGAATCCATTTACGCGGTTATGCACAAAAAAATCCCAAGCAAGAATATAAACGTGAATCTTTCGATCTGTTTCAGCAACTTCTGTTGTCGATTAAAGAAGATGTGATTCGTATCTTAAGTCATGTTCAAGTGCGTTCACCAGAAGACGTTGCCGCTGAAGAGCGTCAAAAACGTGAGCGTGCGCAAGCCGCAATGCAATTTCAGCATGAACAAGCCCAAGCTCAAACTGCGACGCAAGTGATGGGTCAGACCATGGTGAGAAATCCATCAAAGCCTCCTGTTAAGGTGGGTAGAAACGAAGTTTGTCCTTGTGGTTCAGGCAAAAAATATAAGCAATGTCATGGTAAATTGAGCTAATACACGTGCATTAATTAGGTACAAAATTATGGCAGTTGGACCCTTAGCTAAGGTAGTTTATCATCCGATTGCAGGTTTTCGATTGGGTACCACAGAAGCTGGTATGAAAGTATCAGGGCGCAAAGATCTGGTGGTAATGGAAGCCCAAGCAGGTTCAAGTATGGCGGGTGTCTTTACTGCTAACGCTTTTTGTGCAGCACCTGTGCATCTTTGCCGCCGTCATTTGCTCAGTGATCGTCCCCTTGCATTAATCGTTAATACTGGCAATGCTAATGCGGGCACCGGTTTGGATGGCGAGGCTGATGCTCAGACCTCCTGCCATGAGTTGGCCCAAGCCCTGAATTTGAAAAGCTCTCAAGTGTTGCCGTTTTCTACGGGTGTCATTGGTGAAAAGCTCCCTATCGGAAAAATTGTAACGTCTTTACCTAAAGCGATTAATGCACTCGATGTAAATGGCTGGGAAGATGCGGCATTGGGTATTTTAACCACAGACACCCGTCCCAAAGGAGCCAGTGTCCAGTTTCAGCATCTGGGTCGCTCCATCAGCCTGTCTGGGATTGCCAAAGGATCAGGTATGATTCGACCCAATATGGCAACCATGTTGGCGTTCGTAGCAAGCGATGTAAAATGCACGCCCACCTTAGCTCAAGATTTGTTAAATCAAGCGGTAAATCAAAGCTTTAATCGCATTACGGTAGACGGAGATATGTCTACGAACGATTCGTGTATGTTGATTGCGACTGGGGCAAGTGACTTGTGTTTAGATGAAGACACGGATTTGGTCGCTCTATTTAGCCATGCCTTAACTGAACTCATGCAAGAGTTAGCGCATGCAATTGTACGTGATGGGGAAGGGGCAACTAAGTTCATCAGCATTGAGGTGTTAGGTGGCGCTAGTAGTGAAGAATGTTTGCAGGTGGCCTATGCCATAGCCCATTCGCCGCTCATTAAAACAGCCATGTTTGCAAGTGACCCAAATTGGGGCCGCATATTGGCAGCTGTGGGCTATGCGGGTGTGCCTAATCTTGATGTTAACAGCCTCACTATTCATATCGGGGATTGCTTGTTGGTTGAACACGGAGGCTGTGCACAAAGCTACAGTGAGGCAGCAGGACAAGAAATCATGAACAAAGATGAGATAAATATTCGGGTCGATTTAAAGCGTGGTGATACCAAAGAGACCGTGTGGACCACAGATCTGTCCTATGATTACGTTAAAATTAATGCGGATTACCGCAGTTGAAGAGCACCATGACTAACCAACGGGTAGAGGTGGTGGCGGCAATCGTGGTCGATTCTGAACAGAGGATCCTCATGGCCCAGCGAGCCGATTGGCAACACCAAGGGGGGAAATGGGAGTTTCCTGGCGGTAAAACAGAAGCCCATGAAACTCATCTTCAAGCGTTAGCTCGTGAGTTGCAAGAAGAGGTTGATCTATGCATTGATACCCA
>Ga0115546_1001617_pt1 | contig 13834 bp, 14 predicted proteins | sample COGITO_mtgs_1004_FD_87186 | JGI IMG/M metagenome (GOLD analysis project Ga0115546, IMG submission 87186) | Pelagic marine microbial communities from North Sea - COGITO_mtgs_100413 | ecosystem: Environmental > Aquatic > Marine > Epipelagic | place: Germany:Helgoland, sampling site Kabeltonne...
AAGTTCAAATCAAGTTCAAATCAAGTTCAAATCATTAATTTTGGACGTTACAACTTATAGTTAATGACCTAAGGGGTTTGTTATGAAAAAAGTAATCGCTTTAAATTTAGTGGCACTTGCAAGCATTGGCTTTGCTGTCCAAGCTCAAGCTTATCAAGCAGAAATAATAGGGTCTTACGAAAATTTAGATAACGACGTTATTGACGTTGATGCCTACCAAGTTGGTGGTGAATTTTATTTAGATGGCGTTGATACTAGTTCCGGCCCTTTTGTTGAGGCGGCGTTTCTCGATCAAGCTACCTCTTTTCGTGGTACTTACCGTGATAACGATGTTACCGATGGCGTTATTTTAGGTGGTCGATTTGTAGATCAAAATTCTGGAATGTTATTTGAAGCAGATGTAGCAACAGGAGATTTAGACGGCTACAATATTGGTGTTGGTATGTACGTAGATTCTCAGTCTACTATTATTGCAAATTATGTAGAGCAAGATGATTTTACTGATGGCTTTGGTATTGGCTACAAAAATTTGTTATCGCAAAACAATGGTACCTATATCAATATGGAAGCGAAAGCTCAGTTTCTTGAAAATGATTTTAATCAAGAATTCTCAAGCTTTGCAATTGCTGGCGATTACTTCTTTAATAAGACTATGAGTCTTGGAGCCGACGTCGCAGTTAACACAGGTGACCTTGATTCAACTGTATATGGTATCAATGGATCATTATTCCTAGCACAAAACATCACTTTGCAAGCCTCGCTTTCACAAGAAGATATCGATGGCACTGACAGCAATGAAACGTCAATGTTAGTTGGTGGTAAAGTTCGTTTTTAATGATTTAGATTTATTAACAACTTAGAATAAAAAAGCCCTTTTAAAAGAGGGCTTTTTTATTCTGACAAACTGCAAATTTAAAAAACTATCGCACCAACATCTTCATTAAAACTTTATGAATTTTTTGATTCCATGGTGGCGCTATAAGCGTGGTAGGGTTCCACTTGCCTCGTTTAAGCACTGATTTTTTATGGCTTAATTCCATGAAACCTTCTTTGCCGTGATAACAACCGATACCTGATTGACGAATACCGCCAAAAGGTAGGTTTTGTGATGCTACATGAGTAATGGTGTCGTTAATACACATGCCGCCGGCGTGAGTGTTGAGTTTTACCTTCTCTTGAACATCTGAGTCGTCGCTAAACAAATATAGAGCTAAAGGTGGGTCGTTGCGATTGATATAGTTAATCGCCTCATCAATAGACTTAACCGCGATGATTGGTAAAATTGGACCAAAGATCTCTTCTTGTAATGCTTGCATATCACTGCTCACATTGGTAAGTAGGGATAGTGGCAGTACGCGCGAGCCTTCTGGTTGTCGATCCATGGAGCTGGTATGGACTATGGCCGCGTTTTTACTTTTTGCATCTTCAAGCATGTGATGTAAACGCTTAAAATGTTCATCTGAAATGATGGAAGTGTAATCTTCATTGTTCATTTGATCTGGGTACATTTTTTTTGCGGTCGCGATAAGCTGTTCTACCAGTTGATCCACTTTCTCTTCTGGGCATAAAATGTAATCAGGCGCTATACAAGTTTGACCGGCATTGATCATTTTGCCGAAGATAATCGCATTGGCAGCTTTTTTAAGTCCATAGTTTTGGCCGATAATAACCGGCGACTTGCCACCAAGCTCTAAAGTCACAGGTGTAAGGTTATTTGCAGCTGCGGCCATGACTTTTTTACCAACAGCGGGCGAGCCGGTAAAAAATAAATGATCAAAGGGTAATGCACAAAAAGCTGCGGCGAACTCTGCATCGCCTTGCACAAAAATTGCGTTGTTACCATCGAAAGCTTGCTCACAAATGTCAGTGAGGACAATATTTGTTTGAGACGTCAATTCCGAGCCTTTGATAAGCGCTGTATTGCCAGCGGATAAAGCTGTCACCAGTGGCGATAAACTTAAAAGCACAGGATAATTCCAAGGCGAGATAATACCAACCACGCCTTTTGGTTGAGGTACAATTTGCGACGTACCAGGCATTAGCTGAATAGGTAATAGTCGATTTTCTGGTTTCATCCAACTTTTAAGGTGGCGCAAAGTATGCTGAATATGGTCAACCACTTGTGCCACTTCAAGAAATAACGTTTCTGAGGCACAGCGATTGCCAAAGTCTTGATGCACGGCGTTACACAGTTGGTCTTTGTGATCCAGCAGGGCAGATTGCAGTTTCTTAAGCAGCACTTGGCGATATTCAAAAGACGGATAGAGATTTTGCCGATAAAAATCGCCTACACGGGTAAAATGCTGTTGCAATTGATCCACATTGCTCAAGGTGGGTTGTGCGGAGCTTGGCTGTGATGTTTGTTCTGGTAAAACTGATGTTTGGCTCATACTGTATCCTTACATTTAAGTGTTTTCTAGGTCTCGAATTAAACTTTTCAAGAAGCGAGCGCCCTCGCCACCAGTGGCCGCTCTATGGTCAAATGAAAGACTTAATGGCATTATTTTTCGAACGCTTACTTTAGTTTTGCCTTTCTTGCCCAAGGTAATTTTTGGTTCTTCAAAATAGCGGCCTGCACCGAGGATCGTTACAGCTGGAGGTACAATCATGGGCGTGGCAAATCGGCCAGCGATAGCGCCAAAGTTGGACAAGCTAATTGTCGCTCGTTTGAAACGTTCAGGTGAAGCTGTGCGATTACGCACTTCTTGAATCACTTCATCAACTACCTGGCGAATTTTATATTGAGGGACGCGATTAATCTGTTGTAGCACAGGCACAAAAAGCCCGTCTTCCGTGTCCACGGCTAAGCCTAGATTAACATGGTGATGAATATAAAGTTCTCGCTTGTCCATGTCAAACCAAGCGTTTAACCGGGGCACTTCTTTCGCGGCTTCACAAATAGCTCGAACTAATCGAGAAGTGATGTCTTGTTCACCAAACCATGAAGTGATATCAGCTTGATCAAATAAAGTCACTTGAGCGACTTCGGCGTGGCTTTGCTGCATAGCGTCTGCCATTGTCCGTCGGCTGCCACGAATAGACTCAGTGTCGAAATGATCAGTAGAGTTTAAGGCAGAACCTGTAGTGGCAGGTAAGGTTGTGGAACTGTGGGTGTTGGAGTGTAGCAAAGGCATTTCACGGTTTTGAGAAGGCACTTGTCTTTGAGCTGGGCTAGACATTGGTTGCACTTCTGCTTGCTTGGAGCGATTCTTGCCAATGATAAAATAATCATTACTGACTTGGGTGGTGGTGTTCATTTTGCCAACCACTGTAGTTGAGGCTTCTCGCTCTTCAACGTTAGAGCTTGGTGGTTTTTCAATATCCATAGTGTGTGCATGGTTTTGCGGTGAAGCAGCAGGGGCCTGGGCTACATGCAGAGGGGGCGGCTGTGCAGCTGCAGCACTTGGTTCAAATTCAGCTAATAAACAGTGCGTAGGCACGAGAGTGCCATCTGCTACGTGAATTTTTTTAACAATACCTGTCACAGGTGAAGGTACGTCGACTAAAGCTTTCGCGGTTTCGACACTAAGGAGCGGATCGTCTTCTTCAACATAGTCTCCTTCTTTGACATACCAACTAATCACTTCCGCTTCCGCTAAACCTTCACCTAAATCTGGTAAAAAAAACGATTTCATATTTATCTATCCCTTAATCTATATTTTTGACAGTCATTTTTATTGTGTCTATACAAGTTTGGTTTATTTCAAAACCTTTAATGCTGCTTCAAGAATTTGTGGTACATCTGGCATATAAATATCTTCATTTCGAAAATAAGGCATGGGTGTATCAAATCCTGTGACACGACCAATAGGCGCTCGCAAGTGGTAAAACGCCTCTTCTTGAATGCGAGCAATAATTTCACCGGCAGCGCCATATGTTTTTGCTGCTTCATGAACAACAAGGGCTCGGCCAGTTTTTTTAACAGAATCGACAATGGTCACACTGTCGAGTGGTTTAATCGAGGCTACATCAATAACTTCTACGCTAAGGCCGTGCTCATTTTCAAGCGCAATAGCAGCTTCCATGGTTTCTTGAATCATGGCGCCCCAGCTAATCATGGTTAGGTCGTGGCCTTCTCGCAAAATAAAACAGCTGTCTAACGGTAGGCCTTCACCGTTATCCACCAAGTTTTGCTTGACACTGCGATACACCCGTTTAGGTTCTAAGAAAAGCACTGGATCATTACAGCGTATAGCGCTGAGCAGCAAGCCGTAAGCTCGTACTGGCGAGCTTGGAATGACGACGCGCAATCCAGGAATGTGACCAAACATCGCTTCTGTGCTTTCTGAATGATGTTCAGGCGCATGGATACCACCACCAAAAGGTGCTCGAATCACCAGAGGGCAGGTTAAACGGCCTCGAGTTCGATTACGCATTCGAGTAGCATGAGACACAATATGCTCAATTGTTGAGTAGATAAACCCCATAAACTGAATTTCAGCCACTGGTCGTAAACCTTGAGTTGCCATACCGACAGACATGCCAGCTATAATAGTTTCTGCTAATGGTGTGTCCATAATTCGACGCACCCCAAACACATCTTTTAAACCTTCTGTTACCCTAAATACGCCTCCATTGGTGCCTATGTCTTCGCCTAATAAAACAACGTCGTCATCTTCTGCTAGCGCGTGTCTGAGGGCGAGATTAAGGGCGTCAACCATTGTGGCCACGTGGGTTTGATGGGCTTGAATCATGTATTGCTCCATAGTTTGAAATTTATGCATAGTCGTTGACCCGAAATGGCTACGCCTAAAATTATGACGCCAGCGACTCATTGTTCATTGATCAATTTTTTTATTAAAATTAAAATAGTCTAGACGCAGCATTAGGATTTGTTTAACCGTTGTGCTTTTGTCCTGGCAATTTCTTTTTGAATGATCAGATCATCGGGGCAATGTTCATAGACGTAATCAAAAAAATCATCTACTTTTTGCGGAGGGGTCTCGAGATAGGCTTTCACTTCAATTTGAATGCGAGCTTTACATTCTTGTATTTCTATTTTTTCTTGTTCATCATGCCATAAACCGTTTTGCGTAAGCCATTTTCGAAGGCGTATCATAGGCTCGACTTCTTCAGCGGATTTTAAATCTGCAGCGCTTCGGTAGCGACGAGCATCATCAGCTGTTGTGTGATCACCTAATCTATAAGTAACGGCTTCAATTAAAGTAGCGCCTTTATTATCGCGAGCTTTTCGTAGTGCTCGATCAAAGCAGCACAGTAAAGCAACTGGATCATTACCATCCACTTGCAATGCTTCAACCTCTGCTGCAATCGCCTTTTGAGCAATAGTTTGAACGCTTGACTGCTTCGAAAATGGCACTGAAATGGCCCAATGATTGTTATTGACAACAGCGACAAGCGGTAGTTGCCAGACACCTGCTAAATTTAATGCCTCGTAGAAATCACCACGAGAGGTGGCACCATCGCCACAAGTGGTCACAGTTGCAAATGAATGCTGTTTGATTTTCATGGCAGCCGCCACACCTGCAGCATGGGAAAGTTGAGTGGCGATTGGTACACAGTCAGGAAAATCCACATTGAGCTTACTGCTGAAAAGACTACCTCTCTCATCACCACCCCAGTATAAGAATAAATCACGAGCAGGTGTGCCACGAATAAGGCGAGTTGAATGGTCTCGATAATAGGGTACTAATACATCTTGTTGTTTCATCATCATACCAAGCGCAGTGTTAATGGCCTCTTGACCAAGTGCGCTAGGATAGGTGCCAAGTTGGCCGGTACGCTGCAACGCTATTGCTTTTTGATCAAATGTTCTTGCATAGACCATATGCTTATAAAAAGTAACCAGCGCTTCTGGTGTTACATTAGGCGGCAGTGGATGCAATAGTTCTCCGGCTGCATTAAGATATTCCTCTCGATAGATCGTAAAACGGGCTATTTCTTTTTGTGCAATGTTTTTCAAAGCAAATCTCCTTGGGTAAAGGCTGCTGTACTTTTATACTTGATGACTAAAGCCAAATGGTTGCGCCTAGACGCAATGTCTCATTAAGCGGTACGCTTAACCGGCTCATTTGGAATGGAATTTGTACTACTCCAGACTTGATTTTATTATACGCTGAGCTGAACTAAAAGCGCTATAGATGGCGTTGTAGAACAAAAGATGGCAAGATGCTGCAAGCCATGCTTAAATTAAGTGCATGTTGAAGTGTATGATGAAGTGTATTTTCGGGCAGCCTACTAAACTAAGGATCAGCATATTATGACCGAACAAATACTTGACGATACTGTGTTTAAAAAATTTAGCTCGATCTTAAAGGATCGAACGTCCCGTCATGTGGGTCTGTTGTTCGATGGCTGTGATGCTTTATTAGTCGAGCTCGGTCAAGGGGATGTTCAAGCGGCGCATTTTTCTGCACATCGATTAAAATCGTCATCTGGACAGATGGGGGCTGTAAAATTATCAAGTTACATGGCGCGACTTGAGTCGGATTTAGACCAGCAGTTACAAGGTGACAGGAACGAGGTGTTGCAGCCATCAGAACTCTTAAATGAATTATCGGCGCTTATCATCGACACTCGGCAGGTATTAAATACAGTTTTAGTGGATAAATAGCATGCTTTAAAAATTAATTATTCTTAGGAATTAACTATGATTTTCAAACCTACTTTTTTTAACAGTTTAAGGCTTGCACTGTTTGGGTTAGCAAGTGTGGGGCTTGGATATTCGCAGATTGCAGCCGCTGGTACTTTAATTAAGTATAAAGATCAAAATGGGCAGCAATACAGCGTTCAATTAAGTGGCGATCGAGTGGGTAGTACCGATGGCTTTTATGATCTGCAAACAGAGCAATTTTTTATGTTAGATCATAAAGCAAAAGCGTTTTCCACCATGAGTAGATCGCAACTAGAGCAGATAATTCAGGTGTCCAGTCAAGTGATGTCTCAGGTTGAGGGGCTTGGCCAATTTTTACCACCAGAGTACAAAGCTTCTCTTGAGCAGGCATCTGCTCAAACCCGTCAACTTGATCGAGCGCAAAATTTTACCATGACAAAAATTGGCAAGGACACTATTGGTGGTTACGCTTGCGATAAAATTGAGGTCAAAGAGGCAGGCAAAGTGCGAGGTCATGCTTGTGTTGCCAAGGCGTCTGATTTAAAATTGCCAGCAGAAGATGTTCGTGGCTTAGAGGCTTCAATCGGGCTTGCCAAGCGCTTAGTCACTCAGCTACCTGGTGTGTCCAGTGGTCAGCACCAGCAGCTTGAGCTTTTTAGTGAAGGTATTCCATTGTCCATCGAGTCTGATACTGGCGAAAGCTGGATGTTAGATTCAATTGCTAAGGTGGATAGGCAGATTGAAGTGCCTAAGGGTTATAAAAAGACCGCAATGCCTGGGATGTAGTCACTACACCTAAATCCTAATCGCTTTGGGTATGGCGCGAAAATTTGAAAAAAATGAGAAAGAAGTAGAGAGGTGTCGTTAAATGCAAAATCGCTTAGAGCCCAGCCAGGCTGACGGGGTGGTAAATAATAGCTCAGAAAAATATCCTCAAGAAACACATTCGCTGATAATTGGTTATTTGCTCTGGGTTTTTGGGTTTACTGGTTCTCACCGTTTTTACTATGGCAAGCCCATTAGCGGTATTCTTTATTTTTGTACGTTGGGCTTATTCTTTATAGGCTGGTTTATTGACCTATTTTTAATGCCAAGTCTTGATCGACAAGCCAACGCCAGATTTGAACCAGGCCCAATAAGTTATAATTTGACATGGATTTTATTGACATTTTTTGGCGTGCTTGGTTTTCATCGTTTTTACATGGGCAAGTGGATTTCTGGGTTCATTTATTTGTTTACCGTAGGTTTATTTGGTTTTGGAGTGTTGTACGACTTTTTAAACGTCAATTCTCAAGTCGAGCTTGAGAATGTAAAACGACGCACTTAGAGAGTGTTAATATTTAGGTATAACAGTACTGGTACTTTAAAAAGTGTCAGTGCATACCACTTCATTTAAAAATAATTGGCCAGGTCTTGGCCAAGCTTCTTTGGTGCCTTTGCCAATAGCAACAAATTGTGCAATCACATGATCTGAAGGCAATTGTATAAGCTGACCAACTTTCTCAAAATCAAAGCCATCCATTGGACAGGAGTCATATCCCATGGCTTTAGCTGCCAGCATCAGGGTTTGAGCAACAATCCCACAAGAACGCATGGCTTCATCTCGTTGCACTTGATCATGACCACGGTAATAGGTCTCAATTGCTGGCAGCATAAATTCTTGTACGCCGCTAGGTGCGTCTTTCCAATAACGTTGGGTGTCTTTTTCCCAAGCTTTAAGGTCGGCGCAAAGCACAATAAAAAGTGATGAGTCCGTGACTTGAGACTGATCCCAAGCAGCTTCGCGAATTTTTTGCCGAAGAGCCATGTCTTTGACTACAACAAATCGCCAGTTTTGAATGTTAAAAGCGGTTGGTGACAAGATAGCTAAGGACAGGATTTCATTGATCTCTACTTCAGTCATTGTATGAGTCGAATCAAAATGCTTTATAGCACGACGGGCACGGATGGTATCAAGCGTGTTCATAGGTCCTCCTTGGTTGGTGGTGTTTCATTATTAATGTATTCTAAACGATAAGTATTAACTTTTGATTTATTATAATGATTTTGCCCAAGATATCGGCCCGGCAATTGAGAGAAAAACGAGAGAAAAAGCTTGTCAATTCTTTTAAAAACCATTAATCTTAAAGCCATGAATATTAAAATGCAGCATCCATTTCTAACCTCCCTCCGACTCTGCCGCTAGGCAGATATATCTTTTGGTTTTTACATAATGTCTATTTTTTATTTGCTACTTGCCGTAAGCTTATCTATAAATGAGCCTGCAAGTCGACAAGTTTTGAACCAAATTTTCAGGAGATGACCATGTCAGTTAATGAATCAACCCGTGATAACATTATTATATTTGACACAACATTGCGCGATGGCGAGCAGAGTCCGGGCGCTACCATGAATAAAGATGAAAAATTAAGAGTAGCTAAAGCATTAGAAAGACTGCAAGTTGACATCATAGAAGCTGGGTTCGCCATTGCTAGTCAGGGTGATTTTGAGGCTATTCATGCCATTGCTTCTCAAGTGCATAATACTCGTATTTGCTCCCTAGCTCGAGCCGTTAAAGGTGATATCGAGCGAGCGGCGGAAGCGGTTAAGCCTGCAAATGCAGCTCGTATTCATACTTTTATTGCCACATCACCAATTCATATGGAGCACAAGCTTCGAATGACGCCGGAGCAGGTGCTTGAACGAGCTGTGGCGTCAGTGATTTTGGCTCGAAATTTATGTGATGATGTGGAGTTTTCTTGCGAAGATGCCGGTCGGTCTGATCCAGAGTTTTTATGTCGAATTATTGAAGCGGTGATTAAAGCGGGCGCTCAAACCATTAATATCCCTGATACTGTTGGCTACGCCATTCCAGCCCAGTTTGGCGACATGGTGGGCAACCTAATTCAACGCATTCCAAACGCAGATAAAGCTATTTTCTCGGTGCATTGTCACAACGATTTGGGCCTAGCTGTGGCTAATTCCTTAGCGGCAGTGCAAGCTGGTGCCCGACAGGTGGAGTGCACAATCAATGGTTTAGGCGAGCGAGCTGGTAATGCATCTCTTGAAGAGTTGGTGATGGCCATTAAAACTCGTCAAGATTTATTCGAGGTTTCAACCCGGATTAATACGCCTGAGATTTTATCCACTTCTCGTTTGGTGTCGTCTATTACTGGTTTTCCAGTACAGCCAAACAAAGCGATTGTTGGGGCCAATGCGTTTGCTCATGAGGCGGGTATTCATCAAGATGGTGTTTTAAAGTGTCGAGAAACCTATGAAATCATGAAAGCCCAAGATGTTGGTTGGGGGGCAAATCGGATGGTGTTAGGTAAGCATTCTGGTCGCAACGCGTTTAAAAGCCGGTTAGCAGAGCTTGGCATTAGTTTTGAGTCGGACGAAGAGTTGAGTCTTGCTTTTGTACGCTTTAAAGCTTTGGCGGATGTAAAGCATGAAATCTTCGATGAAGACTTGCATGCCTTGGTGAGTAGTAGTGAAGGCCTTAATGATGGCCATTATGGGTTTAAATCCATTAATGTGGCGTGTGTAACAGGCCAGCCACCCAAGGCTAGTGTTGAAATAAGTGTGCGGAACCCACAATCTGACGACAAAGGCATGCAAAACGCAAATGCTAAAATCCTGTCGCAAGAGTCTACCGGCACAGGACCAGTTGATGCTATTTTCAAAGCTTTGGAGCTGTTGGTTAATTCAGGCGCTCATTTGGAGTTGTACTCAGTCAATGCTATTACGAAAGGTACAGAATCCCAAGGTGAGGTCACCGTTCGGCTAAGTAAAGATGGTCGAGTAGTGAATGGTGTGGGGGCAGACACTGATATACTTGCAGCATCTGCCCAGGCCTATATTGACGCTTTAAATCATTTGGCAAGCAACACCAAGGCCCATCCTCAGCAAAGAGGTATATAGGCCAGTGAACCAAGCGCAAGCTATAGCACTTATTCAGCATTTGCACCCTCAATTGTGGATGCCGAAAACCAGCTTGCCCTTAGGGCTGGCTAACTCACTATCGTTTGAAATTGCACAACCTATGCAAGTGCATCAGCAACCGATTGTGCAGCCAGCTGAGTGTCCAGTTCAGCCGTCAATAGCGAAAAAGATTGCGCCAATTAACCAAACTTCACAAAGGGTCCTAGCTGCAAATCAAGTGGTGGTTCAGCAAAAACCAGCGGTGGCAAGCCCTGCGTTTGCCCCGAGCCTAGTGGTGCCGGCGCCAAATCGATTTCACGTAATGGCGACTATGATTTCTGCAGAACTAGGGTTTGTGGTCAATTTGAGTGAAGGCCAAACTGGTTTAAGAGGCGAAGACTATGTGTTACTTAATAATGTGATCACCGCTGTGCGTCGTAAGCTTCAATTGAACGGTACTGATGCTTTATTTTCTGCTTTTCGTTGGCCACCAGCTCGCGGTGTTGCTCAGGGGCTGGATTCACAAACCATGGGCTTAGGGGCGCTTAAAGGCTTCTTACATACAATGGCACATAAAAAACGCTGTTCGTGGGTGGTGTTTGATGAACAATTTGCCCAGTTCTGTTTTCAACAGGCAGATTTTTCTCAATTTATGATCAAACCATTAGGTGACTATAAACTACTGGCGGCGCCAAGTTTGCCAGTATTGCAAGCAAACCCAGCATTAAAAAAACAGTTGTGGCAGCAATTGCAAACATTGGTTTTAAATGTGCCTATAAAGGCCTAGAGGCATGAGCAGCCAACACTCTTCACTATGTTACGCATTCTGGCAAGCACAAGATATTAAAGCCTGCGCTGAGCTGGCTAAACGCACTAGCGCTGATGCTGGCTGGTCTTTAAGTGATTATCAATCAAGCTTTGATCAAGGCGATCTTGGTCTTGTTGCTCGACAAATTTCGTCTCAAGATTCGGTGGGTTGCTTTGTAGGGTGCTTAGTGGGTCGCATCGTGATCGATACAGCAGAGCTCTTTGATTTGCAAGTCCTGCCGGAGTTGCAGCGTCAAGGGGTCGGTAGTGATTTGCTCCGAGGTTTGAAAGCTCGGTGCAATCAGCAACAAGTGACGTCTATTGTGCTGGAAGTACGTCGGTCAAACGCACGTGCCTTCAAGTTTTATCAGCGACATGGTTTTAAAACTCTTTCCAAACGGGTAGGCTATTATGCTGCCACCGAATATCGACCCCGAGAGGATGGTATTATTATGGTTTTAAAAAAAGGTCGCCTCGATGAGCCTTTTTAAGTTGTTTGAACAACGTTTTATTGTCTCGTTTACGAACTACTTGTAAGTTTAAATCGTTTTGACAGGTTTTAAAGCTTATTTGATGAGCCTCAATTTTTGGCTTTGAGATTATGCGTTGTTGCTGAAGTTGCACTGCAGTGTTTGTTTGTGGCTCTCGACTGGCAATGAGGTACGCAAATTTTTCATCTTCGTGGCCTCGTTGAGCATCTTTTAAGAACATTTGTAATTTGGTTCTGTTTAATCGGAGCGCAAAATGACACCAGTCATCGCTGGCGCTGTCTGCATTTGGCTGCATTGGGCAATGTGCTTTGGTTGTGCATGGCGCTAAGATTTGCCATTTTTGATCAAGCAATATTTGCCGTGCTCTTAAAATAGTACCAAACCCGGCTGGTGTGCCAGGCTCTACGATAAGGAGTTGCTGGCTATTCAACAAGGCTTGCTCAAGCACCGTAAAAGCTTTTGGGTTTTCGCAAAGGGTGTATGAAAATACGCTCAGGTCAACATTAGTTTTGATCTGAGACTTCAAATAGTCTTGATGTCGACAAAATGCATAGTCTTTAGCATCAAAGTGATCGCGCAGCTGTGAGAATACTTGTAATAAAGGCTCGTTTAGATCGATATTGGTGTATTGGGTTGGTTGTGTATAGTCCAATAGACTCCACAAAAAAGTGCCGGGACCACCGCCATAGTCTCGAATAGATTGAGCGTTGTTAAAAAAATTGAGATGCTTTTCAATTAAGTGCTTAAGCACGCCTGCAATTGATAGACCTCGGGCCAGGGTGTAGCTGGCAGCAAGTCGCTGATGATCTATTTGAGTTTGGCCAGAGCCAGGTGTTTGATACGCTTTAAACAGTTGTGCGAGTGCTAGCTTGTCAGGGTTTGCAAAGCCGTACTTTTGATCTAGAAAGTACCCAGCCTGTTCAATATGATTCATATTAGTCTTCATTCCATAGATTATTCTTCGTAGGATTTATGATACCCTTGCGGCTAGATTATATCGAATTTAGGGTTTATACCCAAAACTTTTAGTTTTAATGATGATAAGGACAAAACCTATGAGACCAAGTGGCAGAGCTTTTAACCAACTTCGTGAGATCAGTATCGAGCGCAACTACACCAAGCACGCGGAAGGTTCAGTTTTAGTGTGTTTTGGTGATACCAAAGTTATTTGTACTGCAACTGTGGAAGATGGCGTTCCTCGATTTTTGAAAGGTAAGGGCCAAGGTTGGGTTACTGCTGAATATTCCATGCTACCACGATCAACCAACACGCGTATGGCCAGAGAAGCCGCTCGCGGCAAGCAAGGTGGTCGTACCCTTGAAATCCAGCGTCTTATTGCAAGATCTTTACGAGCGGCCATTGATATGAAAAAACTCGGTGACAACACTATCATCGTGGATTGTGACGTTATACAGGCTGATGGCGGTACTCGAACTGCGGCGATTACCGGTGGTTGTGTGGCGCTGGTGGATGCAATCACTGTCTTGCTTGAAAAGAAAAAGCTTAAAGAAGATCCATTAAAGCGGTTGATCGCCTCAGTTTCAGTAGGTATATATAAAGGCAATGCAGTGCTTGATATTGATTACAAAGAAGACTCAAACGCAGAAACAGACATGAATGTTGTGATGACTCAGCATGGTAATTTTGTTGAAGTGCAAGGCACGGCAGAAGGTGAGCCGTTTACCCGCGAGCAGCATGACCAACTGATAGAGCTTGCCAGCGGTGGTATTGATGAACTTTTTAAAATTCAACAAACTGCTTTAGGATGGTAAAATCATGAGCTTAGATGCAAGAAAACAAAGGTTAATTCATGTCTTGCTTGACGCTGGAGTACTTCAATTTGGTGAATTTACTTTGAAATCAGGCCGTGTTAGCCCTTACTTCTTCAATCTAGGCTCTATTTTTTATGGCAAGCCTTTTCATACATTGGCAATTGCCTATGCTCAAGCGATTAAGGATCACTTTAGTCATGCGCAGGTTTTATTTGGGCCTGCATATAAAGGTATACCCTTGGCAAGCGCTACATCCATCTGTTGCTTTGAAAATCACTTGCTGGAACTAG
>Ga0115546_1001624_pt1 | contig 13780 bp, 17 predicted proteins | sample COGITO_mtgs_1004_FD_87186 | JGI IMG/M metagenome (GOLD analysis project Ga0115546, IMG submission 87186) | Pelagic marine microbial communities from North Sea - COGITO_mtgs_100413 | ecosystem: Environmental > Aquatic > Marine > Epipelagic | place: Germany:Helgoland, sampling site Kabeltonne...
AAACCCTATGTCCATGAACGATCCCATCAACTGTGCTTCTTTGGTCTGTGCCACCGCCATGCATTCTGCTTGGGTCTTGTAGAACACCACAGGATCCTCTTGGAATATCGAACAGGGGTTGCCCAATGTACATATTATTACCATCACTTTCCACATAAAATTACTTACCTTGTCTTCTTTTTGCCCAGGAGATCCCTCACAGTCTCCTTGCAGGTGTCGTGCCAATACACACCTGATTCCCTCAACTGTTCATTGGCCTTGCGTATTCGTTCTATTTTCTTTTCGATCAGTTTGTACTGCGTCTTTGTCAAGATCTTGCCCAAGCGTTTCTCCAACTTATCAAGCACGTAGTCGATGTCAGGACAGGTGATGTCAGGTACCTTGGGTGCCTTCTTCCTTATCCTGGACCAGTAATCAGTCCGTGTCTGTGCCTTCCTAAACATAACAATACCTCTCCCTTGACAGTATTATTTACTGTGATGGCTACTGTGAGTTTAGTGCGTACTAATGTTTTGTGATGACCCAAGCCCTGTGATAGAAGTCGTCAACGTTCTTTTGTATCAGACTCATTGCTTGAGTTCTGGCCATAGCTTCATTCTCGTATGGTCCGTGTTCTTTCTCTGTGCTGTGATCTATTGTGCTTTGATCCATGGGATCCTTGTGTGTGCCCTCTACTACCCAATACCTGTTTGTGATTTTGCCCATTTTATATCAGTGTGACGCAACCGTAAATGAAGACTGATGTGTAAACAACAACGATGGCCCACACGATCTTGCTCATTTGACTTTGTGGTTCCTCTTCCAGTAATTGCTTTTTTTCATGCCAAGATAGTTTTCACCTGGCTCGTAGTCCCATTTGTGTCCGTGATGTCCCCGCACATCTGCGTACATCATTCTCATCTTTACCAGCAATTTTATCAACGGATTCTTACTTGTTCTCACTTGACTCTTGACCTTATCTATCTTAATTTTTTACTTCTACCTAATGGTATCTTTTGTTCTTTGAAGAATTCTTCACCTCTCTTCGTCGTCCACTCGATAGTTATCATCTTGGCCTTAGAACTGCCCTGAAATGACTTCACGGCCTTCTTGAAAGATAAAGCTTCAACTTCCTTGGTCTCTGTCCCGTCACTGATCTTAAATATTCTATTTTTTGGCATATAAACTAATTTAGCATAAAGTTGACAAGACGTCAACCTTAACGTATAATTATATTTGTAGATGTTGATTGAGACAGAATAAACATTTTGGACCCGGGTGCGATTCCCGGCACCTCCACCATCCACTTGCAACACATTCACAGGGTGTGCTTTGAGGGGGTGATATAGGTTTCGACAGATGGCTAAAGGTCTCAGGAGTTTACCCAGTAGGCACGAGGTTACGTCCAGTTTATAAATGCAAACAAAAGAGCATTAGGTTTTGCTGACCTAACATTTATGTTACCAAGCAAAGCTGAATTGAGATTAGCGGCGTAATACCCAACAATTTCAGGGGCGGCCCCTGCCTTGCAACAGAAGTGGGGCATCAAAAAGGAAAGATTATGACGATAAAAATGAAATTCTCAAGAAACAACACAGGTTCTATCACCATGTACGACGGTGAGGAGATACAGCACAATCATGAAAAGAGCTTCTGTCTGATCGGCCTAGCAGAAGAGGAACCGGAGCAGATAATATGGACACTCAACAGGTTGTTCCCCACAGATCATGTCGCAGTTTTCCTATGGCCCAAGGGCAACGGAGATTTCAGTAATCCCATGTTGAAATATGCGTGTAATCATGCTAGATTCACAGTAGTGGACAAGAAGGATACTCCCTTGTTCCTGGAGGAAGACGTGCTGATTGAGAAGAAGACCTATGCGGTCACGGAACAGGAAACGTGGGAAGACATATTCGTCAGGATAAAAAAAGAGAGATTCCCAGATTAACTTAAGGTATCAGCGTCTTGGTTCAGATCAAGCTGTTCGGCAATGATCGCCCTGTCTCTTTGGTTCAGGTTATTCAACAGTGATTCGCTTTGGTTGTTTGTTGATCTATTGGCTGTTGTTATGTTCAACTGCTTACAGGCGTTGGTGATCTGCTGTTCCACAGTCAGCCTATCATATCCTTTAGTATCTATCCTGCTATCCCGTTTGGCCTTGTTGGCCACAGCATCCAGATCCACGAAGTCCAGTACATCGGGCAGTCCTTGATCCCTCAATACTGCATCAATGATGCTGGATTTATCCGAGTCTACACCTGTTGTGTAAATGGGATTTAGGTTTGCCGAGTTCTTCTCGTAGTCTATAAAGTATTGTTTCCAGTTTGCATTTTGTGATATCCTTGTCATCAGTGTCCTCAACTGGATATCATCTGCTAAGGATGTATAACCGAGATGAGATGATAATGTATCTACGTAGGTTCTTATACCAGAAACATTAGATTTTTCCAGTGCCACCTGCACATCAACTGCTTCGTTGCCTGCAATCAATAGCAATCTCTTGACCACATATGGTTCCGCGGCAAGTGCCGTGTTGAAGTTTGTGGCCGCTGTTGCCACTGCTGTTGCAAATGTGTTCAAGGTCTGTTGGAAATCTGTTGAGTCCGCCACAACACTGTCAACGAAGTTGGTCATGTTTGTGAGTGCTGTCTGATACAGCGTGTCAGTTGCTATTGCCTTGTCATTTATGAATCTTATTGATTCTGCTAAAGAGGTGAATACAGGATCGGAACTGTCCTCTGTTTCCAAGAACTTGTTGTTGAGTGTACCCAGGTAATCATTAACATCTCTGTTCAACTCTCCTGCTGTGACCCCGTATAACTCTGGTATGGTGTTTTGTACTACTTGTATTAATCCTAGTATCTCAAGGAAAGTCCCTTGTCCGTTTTCTGCTGTCTCTGTAATCTCTGGATTGCCTGGAATGATTGTGCCATCAAGTATTGTTGCTGTGTGATCCAGCAGGTCATTCATGTACCTACCGATGTTGAGATGTGATTGATTGTTTATGGTCAGCCTAGCATCATTCTTCTGTGTGTCTGTCAGTACGTTGCTGTTCTTTATTGCTGTGTCCAGGGTGAATGTCTTGGCCACCCAACCAATTTTCAAGTCATTGATTGCATTTCCTAGATTTTGATTACTGAAGTCAGGATTGTTGTTGACTAATGTGGTTAAACCTTTTTTTACTGGCATTACTATCCCCCGGCGAATACGTTTCGAGATCCTCGTATCATACGTCCCCGGTCAGCTGAGTCTCCTATCCTCGCTACGGGTTCGCCCTCTGCGAACACTGTTCTGGATCCTCTGTTGATCTTTGCTCTGTGGGGTACACAGTATTTTCCAAATCTTATAAGGTGAGGCTTCAGTTTGTCGCCCGCTCTGGCAATTATTTTGGTATTTACGAATACTGATTCTGCTGAGGCTATGCATGGTGCCGTTCCAGAACAAGCGTGTCCTGTCTTGGCTAGATCGTTATCTCTTGATATTGCTGGTGGTTGCATGCCAGTATTTATGTGTAGTGAAAACCGGGGGTGCTACTCGCTGTCGTACAATGGGACGATGGATTTACAAATAGCATGTAGGCCTTCTTTCAACACCCTTTTTACCTTGCAATCATATCCGGTAATTCCTGACAACACATGGTCGTCAGTGGTCTTCTCTCCACTGGCTGACAAACTGAGATCGACAGCACCTTTGACATAGGTCACAGATTTATAGGTTTCGTATGAACTGGTGCCCGTGCCCACCACTGCTCCTATACTGCCACATGATGAAAGCAATAGTAAAAGTATTAAAAATCTCATATTTTGTTACAGTTTGAATTTACTGAATTGACCTTTTTTGACATCCTGTTTGATTCCGCCAACGATGTACGATTCCACTTCTGTTTCCTGTGGTGCCACCTGCATACCTTTGCTCGATAACCAATGCTGTGTCCACGGTAGTGGATTGGCAGATGCTGACACATCATATATTGGATCAAATCCCAATGCCCTCAGTCTCTTGTTAGCAATAAATTCCACGTAGTTGCCCAACAGTTTCTCATTGAGTCCTATGATAGAACCATCCTTGAACAGGTACTTGGCCCATGCTTTTTCTTCTTCTACTGTGTTCTTGAACATCTGAATTACTTCTTTGTCTGTGCCTTTCATTGCTTTTGTCATCTCTGCGTCATCACCCTTCTGCCATGCCTTGATCACGTGTGTGGACAGGTTCAAGTGTGTTGCTTCATCTCTTGCTATCAGTGACAACAGTTTGGCAGAACCTTCCATGAGTTTGAGTTCACCAAATGCGAATGTGCAGGCGAATGATATGTAAAATCTCAGTCCCTCTAGCAGGTTGACTGTGACCATTGCAAGATACAATGCCCTTTTAAGTTCTATGATATCCCCTTTACCTTTGACCGTGTAGTCCAGTGCCATCTTGTTGAACTTGTCATAGTTCTCTGTGACAGTTTTAGCTCTCTTTAATATTTCTTTGTCGTCTAGTATTGTGTCAAACACTTCTGCCGGATCGGCATAAACGTTCTTCATGATGTGTGTGTATGCTCTTGAGTGTATAGTTTCAAAGAAGTCCCATGTGACTATGCAACCTTCCAGTTCGGGATTTGAACAGTAGGGTAGGAATGCCAAACTTGGGCCTCTGCCCTGCACACTGTCTAGCAGTGTTTGGTATTTTAAATTACTTGTGAATATGTGTTTCTGTTCTGGTCTGAAGTTCATGAAGTCTGCTCTGTCCTTCTGCAGACTGACTTCTTCTGCTCTCCAGAAGTAGCCCAGCATGGTTTGGTTCAACTTGTCGAACTGCGGATACTTGATGTCGTCATAACGTTGGATAGCCATGTCCTCGCCAAAGAACATTGGTTGCTTCATCCAGTCAACTTTCGTTGTGTTAAAAACAGTTTTTGCCATTATATTGTACAGGCATCGCAGTCTTCGCCGTCGATGTCCGTGTCATTACTTATTATTCCTTCGGGCAATTCAACGTCTTCACCATCGTCCTGATCTACCGTAGCACTCAGTCCAGCTGGTTGCACATCCTCTTCCTCGCCCTTGAAATCGTATGTGTTCTGGTAGTAAGAAGTCTTCCAACCAAGTTTGTATGCTGTCAGCATGTCCTGTGCCATCACTGATAGTGGAACTTCGTTGTTGTCAAAGTGTGTGTGATTGTAACTCCAGTTGCCCGATATGGCCTGGTCGAAGTACTTCTGCATCATGGCAACAACATTGATGTAACCTTCGTTGCTTGGCATGTCCCATAGTAGGGTGTAATCATTTTTAAGTTTGGGGAACCCTGGTGCTATCTGCTTCAGCGGACCTTTCTTGCTTTTCTTGATTGCCAGTAGTGCCCTTGGTGGCTCAATACCGTTTGTCTCATTTGAAACCACTGAACTACTCTCACTTGGCATCTGTGCTGACAGTGTGCTGTGTCTTAGTCCATGCTTGGCAATGTCTTTTCTCAGGGCCTCCCACGCCATTCTCTGTTTGTGTGGTACGATCTTGTCTACATCTTTCTTGTAGTGATCTATTGGCAGTAAACCATCTGCGTATTTTGTTCTGTCAAACCCTTCACACTTGCCTTTTTCTTTTGCAATATTGTTACTTGCTTTCAACAAGTGATATTGGAATGCTTCAGAAAGTCTGTCAATTAGATCCCATGCTTTTGGATCAGAATACTTAACACCATTCTTTGCCAGGTAGTGTGCCAGTCCGATGTATCCAATACCCAGACTTCTTCTTCTCTTCGTAGAAACTTCTGCGGCCTTGACAGGATAGTCTTGGTAGTCTATGATCTGTTCTAGTGCCCTAACACTAAGGTCACATATGTTTTCTAGTTCACCTAGATCATTCAGTCCACCAACGTTTACCGCTGAAAGGATACACAGTGCAATCTCTCCCTGCTCATCGTCGACGTGCTGTATTGGTGTAGTGGGTAATGTGATTTCTTGACATAGGTTACTCATCGATACCTTGTCTTTGAAACTGCTGTGTGAGTTGCAGTGATCCAAGTTCATTATGTAGATACGTCCTGTCTCTGCTCTCTCTTTTAAAAGTTCACCAAAAAGATCCTGTGCGGCCACTGTTTTCTTTGGAATTGTTTTGTCTGCTTCATATTTCAAGTAAAGGTCATCAAAATCTTCTGTGCCAAATGCATCATATAGTCCAGGTGCCTGGTGTGGAGAGATAAGTGTGATGTCTTCCTCGTTCATGAATCTCTCATAAAATAGTTTGCTGATCTGTATGGAGTAATCCATTCTTCTCACTCTGTTGTCTTCCGTACCTTTGTTATTTTTAAGAACTAAAATGTCTTCTATCTCTGGGTGCCATATCGGGAAGTGTACAGTTGCGTTTCCACCACGCACACCATTCTGTGTGCAACATCTCACAGTTGATTCGAATTTCTTTAGGAACGGAATGACTCCTGTGTGTTGAACCTCCCCTCCCCTTATTTTGCTATTGATACCTCTGATACGTCCTGCATTGATTCCTATGCCTGCTCTCCTGGCAACGTACAATCCTATCGCCATGTCACTTGAAAAGATACTTGGCAGTGTGTCATCACTGTCTACTAGAACGCAAGAAGCAAACTGTCTGATAGGAGTTCTCACTCCTGCCATCACTGGCGTTGGAATGTTTATCTTGTGTTGCGATATTGCATCATAATATTTCTTAACGTATGACATTCTTGTCTTTGTAGGGTACTCCGCGAAAAGTGTGGCCGCAATCATCATGTACATGTCCTGTGGAGTTTCGTACAGTTGTCCTGTGCTCCTGTCCTGTACAAGATACTTGTCACATATCTGTCTTAGGCCTGCGTATGTAAACTTAAGATCCCTGTCTCTCTTGATCCATGTGTTAAATTTTTTGATCTCTGTTTTAGAATATTTGTCTAATATACCTTTGTCATACACACCTAGTCTAATATTCCTTAGAATCAGTTTCAGTAACGGAATGTATTCGTACTGACCGTGTGCTTCTTTCCTAACATCATATGATAAGAGTCTTGCCGCGGCGTATTGATAGTTGGGTGCTTCAAGACTTATCAAGTCATTCGCCGAACGCACTAGAACGTTCTGTATATCTTTTGTTGTCATGCCATCATAGAACTGAATGTTTGCATTCATTTCAATCTGTGATGAACTCACACCTGCAAGACCTTCGCAGGCCTCTTCAACGACAAAATGGATCTTGTTGATGTCAAGTATCTCCAGCTTGCCATCTCTCTTCTGTACCTTGATTGTCGAGGAGTTGGTGTTTGGCATTAAGTTTTTGTAATTTTTATTTCTGATTATTGTTTTTGTTGTATCCATATTTATCTAATTCAGTGTTTATATAATTTTTTAGTATATTTTGTCATTGTCGTTAGGTTAAAACTACAACGTCGTTTTGTTTTTTTATAATATACTAATATTATATTGAAAAGACTTTTTTGTCTAGTGGATAATAGATTTTTTTGTGGACAACCTTAGGTATTATACCAGTATTTCTATCTGGTATTCCATTGTGACTGCTGTGCTTGAGTCAGAAGTTGTCACATATTTGACACGTATAGTGTCGTTGCCTGCAGTGGAGTCACCATCTGAAGTTATTGCACTCAACGTGGTACCAACATCTGATGTTTCCTCGAAGTCATCATTGAATGTACAAAGTTCTCCAGCCGAGCTGATAGTGAACACTCCTGTTCTGTACTTGGCACCTCTGTTCATTTTGTAAGTTATCCTAACACCTTTATCTGTAAAGCCAGGAAGGTAAATTCCTGTATCAGTGGCCGACGATGTGTTATCTGCTAGAGTGATCTGTTTGACTGCTTTCTTGTGTAAGCCTATACCTTGCACCTCGGGTGGTGTGTTTGATGGGTCTGTTGAATCACCAAAGTCTGTATCTCTCTGGCTGGTTCTCTCAAAAAAGTCAAGTGTTGATGTACACTCGTCGTTGTCAAATTGTATTACTGGCACTTCAGTGATTGATTGAACACCATCAAAGTTGTTGGCAACAGTTTCAGCATACCAGTTACCATAAGAGATAACATTCCTTGCTCCTGTACCTGCGTCAGCACCAGCGGCTGGCTTGACCCATATGGCTTGTTGTCCTATTGTGCTCCAGCTTGAACCTGAGAACTGTATGTCCCTTGGTCCTTTTGTTAATCCATTAGTTGATCCGTCCATCTCCGCACCAAGCAGTGCACCATAGTAGGCTGTGGAGAAATCACAGTTTGTAAATCTTACATTTGTCACATCGTAACTCATGTCTACCAATCTAGCAAATCCTGTGAATTGGCATTGGTCAAATACAATATTTGCACAAGGCAGAGTCGTTGTTGACCTGACTGTTACACCTTTTGAATTTGATGCATCTGTTCCTCCGGAAACAAATGTTCCTTGGAATTTTACATTGTTGACGAACACCTTTGTCGCGTTGTCAATTGACAGTCCACCATAAGCAACCGTGGTTCTTATGGTCATGTTTGAAATCTGTATCTGTGTTGGTGTTGTTGCACTTGAATCACCTATGTTTCCATAAACTTGTCCGTCATCATCTTCTGTTACCAATGCTGGTGCCGATGCCGAGTTTTTTATTATGGTCTTGTCCGGTCCTTCTCCAACCAAGTGTGCGTAAGGTGGGATAGTCAGTGACGCCGCTATCTTGTATGTGCCTGCAGGAAAGAACAATATTCTCCTTGCTCTGGTATCGTTTTGATCTGTGTCTGAATATAATTCGTCTATGGCTCTTTGAATTGCGACAACATCTGCTGTTGAATCATCTCCAACCGCTCCAAAGTCTTTTACCGATACGTAGTCATCTAATCTTTGTTGTACTGTTCTCGATACATCACCTGTCGCACCTGTCACTATAGGAGTTGAGTCTCCCAGATAACCTTTGTAAGTGTGTGATAGTGCTGTTGTAAATCCAGAGGATCCAGCTGTCATTATTTCTGTGTTGCCCACTGCAGGAGCACCGTCTGCCACTGTGCCATTACCTATGTACAGTTTCTGCTCGTCAACAGACCATCCTAGTTCTCCAGCCGCTAACTGCGGTAGATCTGATGCTTTACCTCTTCGGTGTTGAATTCTTGATATCTGTACTTGTGGCATAATACAGTTATTTATTATAAGATAGACTTGTAGTATTGTTCCAATTTGCTGTACCACTGCCCCACCCAGTAGTCATAGTTCTCTATCTCGAATGATTGGTATTCGTTGGCCTGTGTGCATATAAACATACGTCCACTCTTTATCTGCGTGTCGTACTGTTTGTTGTGTGCCTCCGAATATGCTACTAATTGAAGGTAGTAGTCGTCCACCCATTCTTTCTTCTTAAGTCTACGTGCTTGTTTGAAATCCATTATGGCAGGTTGTCCTTTGTAAATTCCAACTAGATCGGTTGTGCCTGCATATAGTTCTGGATAGTACAAGGATACTTCAGATCCCCATACTTCACTGACATCTTTAAGTCCGTTATCTATAATGACATTGGCCATTGTGTGTGCTTTCTGGTGTATGAGATTTGATCCGGGCTTCCTCTCGATGCCTTTCACGTGCTTCTCCAAGGAGTTGTGCATCACAGTCCCTATGTTTGCACTCTCTGTCGTGATCTGTTGTGCCTTCTCAGCACCAATCCTTTTGCGCCATGCGTGTAGGTGCGTCATGTCCTTGGTCGCACTCAGCACTGTGGTCACACTGGGCACCTGTCTTCCGTCTGGGGTCTCGTAGTGTCGTTTGTGATTCTTGGTAACTCTCGACATTTCTCCGTACGGATATTTCTGTACATATGTGATGCCTTTGCTCTTAATAACATCTGCTGGTATTTTCATAGCATAATTATACAATATAATGTCATATATTACAACTGATAATCTTACCAACATAATGGCAGAGATGACCGACTACTGTAATGCCGCTTGTCCCATGTGCAATAGATTTGATTGGGATCTAAATTTAGTAAAAGGAATCACCAACGCACATCATACAACTCTAGAATTTGTTAAACAAAGGATTGGCACAGAAATCGTATCTAGACTTAAAGGATGGATATGTCAAGGCACCTATGGTGATGCTTCTATGAACCCGGAGACCGTTGATATATTCAAATACCTTCGAGAAATAAATCCTAGCATGGAGATCTCGATGTACACAAACGGTGGGGCGAGGAACAAAGATTTTTGGAAAGCGTTGGCGGAACTTGGTGTTATCATTACTTTTGGTATAGACGGACTTGAGGACACTAATCATCTGTATCGTAGGAATGTCAAGTGGAGCAGTCTAATGGAAAATGTTAAAACTTTCATCAGCAATGGCGGACATGCCAAGTGGGATCTACTTGTTTTCAAACACAACCAGCACCAGGTAGATGAAGCAAAGGCACTGTCTACGGAGTTGGGATTCAAGTCATTTGATCACACCTTTAGTGAACGTTGGCAGGACTTCAACAGTGATGGAGAATACAGAGACATAACCTCACTGGAAGTAGACGGATATGTCATCGAAAAACCTGTCGAGCAAAAAGAAGATTTTATCAAGGACGACGATTGGACCAAAAGTAAGAATGTTTTTGTAACAGAAGAAAAACAAGAAAAAGACAATTTCCTAACAAGGAAAATAATGTGCTTGGCATGCCAACCTCATAAACGTGAAATCTATTTACGTGCAAATGGTTACGTAAGTCCTTGCTGTATATTGGGAGATGTCGAAAGGAATGAACCCAAACAGATAATAAAAGACTACAACAAGATAAATTTGCATCATACAGATCTGAAAGATATTTTAGAGGGGGATTTCTTCAAAGATCTCGAGAATGGAATCAATGGTGGGGACAAAAGGTTACAGGGGTGTTATCACGCCTGTGGGATCTAGTAAATATTGTTATGTCAATAGAATGTAAATTACTTAAAATGGGTTTGAACTTCGACATGAGTGGGATGGTACAACCATGCAATCAGAACATAGGTTACTACCTGCAGGATGAGGATAAAAAACACTACAACGTTTTGACCGATGACTTGAAAGAAATTTGGAACAGCAAACATCGTAAACAACTATTAGATGATCATGCAAATGATATACGGAACCCTGCCTGCCAACAGTGCTGGGACTGTGAGGATGCCAACATCGAATCCACTAGACAAAAATTTAACAAGGAATTAAAGGATGTGGAGATACTTGAGGACCAACCCAGGGTCATGATTGTCAAACCCGGCAACCTGTGCAACAATGCCTGTAGGAGTTGTAACGCTCACACGAGTAGCATGTGGTACAAGACAGATTATGCATTAGACGACCAAGGCAAACCATTCAAAGAATATTTAGAATTTTTCGAGAGACACAAGACAGCTTACACAAATAATGATCTATTAGAAAAGAGATGGGCCGAGTGGGAAGACAATATCATTTTCTGGGACATGTATGGCGGAGAACCTATGATAATACCTTTGTTTTGGAAAACACTGGACCAGGCGATCGCCAGCACCACAGCCAAGCACAAGATGTTTAACGTACACACCAACGGAATGGTGTACAAGGAAGACCTAGTTGAAAAATTTAGCAAGTTCAAAAGTGCTCACATAGGTTTCAGCATCGACGGCATAGGTGAAAAGAATGACTACATAAGGTATGGAAGCAAATGGGAAGACATAATAGACAATCTAAAAAAGTACATGGATGACTGCAAGAAATATACCAATGTCAGTATCGGTGTGAGGGCAACAATCACACCCTGGAACATATATCATTATAGTGAGAATCATGATTACTTTAAAAAATTAGGAATTAAAGCAACAGGGGTTTGGTGTGATGACAAACCATGGAATGATGTTAGATACCTGCCAAATAAAATTAAGGATGCTGTGATCGAAAAACTGGAACATTATGACAACGATGAACAGTCATGGAGCACTTTGCTTGATGATATAAAGAAATGGTTGAGAACCACACCCGATGATCATGAACAGTTACAGCATTCGTTCATGGAATTCAATAATAAAATAGATCAAGTAAGGAAGGAAAAATTTAACAGTACATTTCCGGAGTATTCTAAATTATTTGTATAAACATGGGCATATCAAAACAACCACCAAAACAGTTCCCAATCAAAAAAGGGGTGGCCTGCCAGCTGAAATGGACACACAGCACAGTCTATCTCACAGATGGAATCAGTGCCAGCTGTCACAAGGCAGGCTTCGGCAAGTACACGACAGACGGTGGCGAAATAAATTTCCACAACATACCAAACAAACTTGAAGACAGGAGAAAGATGTTGCGTGGTGAGTGGCCTGGCAACGGATGTGAACACTGCAAACACATCGAGGAGGCCGGGGGAGAGTCGGATAGGACAATACATCTCAACATGGAAGGTACAACCGCTCCTCCTGAACTTGATTCGGATCTAGAAGCAGTGGATGTAACTCCCAGACAATTAGAGATATACTGGGGCAACACCTGTAACCAGAAGTGTATATACTGTGCCGCCCATTACAGTTCACAGATACACCAAGAAGAAAAACGTTTTGGAGTGTTCGACCAGGAAGGTGTTAAATTAGATTACAATAAATTCAAAGTGAATCCAAACATAGAACGAGACACGGAACTGCTGTTCAAATGGTTTGATAAGAATCTGCAGAAACTACACAAGATCATCGTGCTGGGAGGCGAGCCATTCTTGCAGAAAGAGACTTTCAGATTCATAGAGATGTTGGAGAGATCATCGTATCCGGATCTGTCTTTGGTGTTCTTCAGCAATCACAACGTGGAACATGAGAGATTCAAGGGATGGATGGACAGGCTAGAAAAACTGCGGAAGTCTGGTAGGTTGGACAAGATACAGATATTCTTCAGTTGTGATGCGTTGGGGGACGAAGGTGAGTATGTTCGTACAGGGCTTGATCTAAAACTAGCAATCAAAAACTTTGAACACATATTACATAACACAAAAATAGAACAAGGGATCAACAGTGCGTTGACCGTGACAGCTGTGCCGGGAATGCCGGCGTTAGCAAAATACATCAATGAGTGTAGCAAGATAAAACCAATATACTGGAGCATGACCAAGGCGGCAAATCACAACGACGAACACAGTCCCTATCTCTATCCAGGAATATTTGGATCCAAGATCAATGATTGGGGACTTCGTGAGGCAATTGATCTTTTTGACGTGAACACCAATGGGTCTTCTGACTCTGTGAAAGTTAATCACAAAAAATTCATGCAAGGAAACATGACAGAGTTCTCTGGACAAGCATCTGATGTTGTGAGGCTGAAACAATTTAAAATATACCTAGACGAATTAGATCGTAGACGAGGCACTGACTGGACTAAAGTTTATCCTCAAATGTTTGAAATTGTAAAAGATTTGTAATTATTTTCTTCTGTTCATTGCTGACTTGGCCATCTGTTTGACCTTGTCCGTGCTACCTTGATCGTCAAAGTCCATCTCTGGATCATCTTCCGCTTCTTGGTCTGTCTTGATCACTATCTTCTCTTGATCAAAGTCTGCCACTATGTTCTTAAGTTCCTGACCATCGTCGTACATCCTCTTGAACACATCATAGTTGAATGCTGGATAGCCTGTGTTGCTCATGATGCTCGCGACCGCGTCCATGCTGATCTCACTTGATTGATCTTTCTCATCGGCATCGCCCTTCATGTTGGATAACACGTTGACAAGTGCTGACTCTAGATCTTTGTTTTGGAATTCGAAAAACCTCACAGGACTACTTCCCTGCTAGTTTGCTGTACAGTCTGTTTGAAGTCTCGAAAACTTCTTTGGATTCTCTCTGCTCTCTGCCCTCAGGTTCCGTTCCGCCTGCTTCTGCA
>Ga0115546_1001626_pt1 | contig 13775 bp, 11 predicted proteins | sample COGITO_mtgs_1004_FD_87186 | JGI IMG/M metagenome (GOLD analysis project Ga0115546, IMG submission 87186) | Pelagic marine microbial communities from North Sea - COGITO_mtgs_100413 | ecosystem: Environmental > Aquatic > Marine > Epipelagic | place: Germany:Helgoland, sampling site Kabeltonne...
AGCCGAGCAAACAAGCCCTCATGCTGATCACGGCTATTTAAACAGCCTGCACAAAGGCTCTAGTGCTGCACCAAAGTTAGCACAAAGTATGCAGGCCCTTAACCTGTATGATAGCGTAAGGCAGCCAAAGCTCCCAAGCATTACTCCAACAACAACACATACGCGCCATCAAAGTGCGCTTGATCGTCTTGCTGTCGCTTTAAACCAAAAGTCAACTGCAACTGACTCATCTGTCAAAGTATTAACACCAGCGCGGGTTGATATTAGCATGCCATCTCACCTTAGCAAATGTGGCGCACCTGTGAGCGATAAAGTTATCCATATCGCTAAGCACTCGCTTACAATGGCTGCTTTTGTGACAAATATAGCAAAAAATTTTTCAATTAATGAAAACTCACTTGCTAACTTAGCCACACATTTTACAACTAAAAATGAGTTAGCGACCTACCTAGTGGAGCACTTTGGTAGAGCCCTCAATAAGGGGTAAACCGGCGATTAAATACCACCTTTAATCGCCAACTAAAACCGATTAAAGCAAAGCCTAAACCTATATTCAACCCTATCCAAGCACCTTTGGCGCCAAAAGCGCCAAAGCTTTCAAAAAATGTCATGCTGTACCCTAAACTTGCGCCTAAAAGCCAATAGGCGCAAAGCGTTATGATCAATGGCACCAGTGTATCTTGTAAGCCTTTTAGTGCACCAAACATCACCACTTGCAAACCATCAGCAATTTGAAATAATCCTGCCCACAACAATAAACCACTCGCCAGCGCAATAACGTGATCGTCAGACGTGTATAACAGCGGTATCTTATGATTTAACATCACAATAAACGTGCAAGAAGCCAATGCAAAAATCAAAGCATATCGCAGCCCGGTAGATATTATCCGACGAACTTGCAGCGCAGACTGGCCCTCGCCTATGGCCCGCCCTACTGCCACAGTTATTGCAAAATTTAACCCTAAAGGCACCATAAACATCATGCTGGATATATTCAGTGTAATCTGATGAGCTGCCACACTAATAGCACCTAATGGCGCCAACATCACTGCAATTACGCAGAAAAAAGACGCTTCAACAAAACCTGCAAAACCTAAGGGCAAGCCTATAGTAAAAACGCGTTTAAGAGTAGTCAGATCAAACTGTCGCCACAATCCACGCCAAGATGGTATTAAGGACATTACTTGGTGATCACGTCGAAACAACCAAAGCATTGCCAACGGATACACATAAGACGCCAAGGCCGTGGCAATGCCTGCACCTTTGGCGCCAAGCTCAGGAATAATGCCCCACCCGAAAATAAAAATATAATTTAAAGGTACATTCAAAGCTACACTCAAAGCTGCCGCAATCATGGCTAAAGATGTGCGATGCAAACCTTCAACCCAACCACGCAAAGCGGCAAAAACGAGCAGCCCTGGAAACCCTATTGCAACCATGCAGACATAGTCCACAATACCATTAGCAAGATCTATGGGCACTTTAAATAAGGGTAATATCATGCCTACATTGAACAATAAAAACAACACGACAAAGCTGAGTATAAATGCCGAGACCAAACCAGCACAAAGCAATTTTTGGCTAACCTTACTTGCTCTGGCCCCAAAAGCTTCAGCACTCAGCGAGCTTAATCCACTAAAAAGACCAGAAGCAAACACCAGTAAAGGTATCCAAAAACTTGCCCCCATGGCAACTTGAGACAAGGTCACTGGTGAGTGCTGACCCGCCATAACCGTGTCGACCAGGCTATTCAGGCACTGTAAGAGTTGGGCAAGTATAATCGGCCCAGCTAATCGAAGTAATGCATATTTCTGTGTCACAACTGCGTCTACTTCCCCAATAATCTAGCAATTAACATTAATAAGTTGCCTTGTTGCATCTTGACATAACCTTCACGGCCGAGTTGGCAGTCTATCATTTTTCATCGCTGTCAGTATTTGCTCGCAGAAAAATGAAACTTGTTGTATTATCAGTGGTCGGAAGGATTGGATCCTGTTAATTTATTTTATCTTCACTCACTACAGAGGTACCTATTATGAACAAATCTAATTTTGCAACTCAACTTAAAACAACGTCGATTGCTTGCATGCTTGGCCTAGCACTTGTCAGCGTTGGCTGTGAAAAAGACACTGCAATGGAAAACGCTGGCGACGAAATGAATGACACATTTGAAGATATGGGTGACAGCATAGAAAATTCTGCTGACAAAGCATCTGATAAAATGGGCTCTATGAAAGAAAGCACTAAAGACAGCATGAATTCTGCCAAAGAAAAAATGGGTAACGCAGCCGACAGCATGGAAAACTCCATGGACTCTGGCGCTCGAAAAATGGACAATGCTGCAGAAGAAATGTCGAACTAAGAGATCTTTAATTTCATCACGAAATTTTTAGTTTAGATTTTACCCAAGGCGTTAATATTGAGCTAATCACTGAATATTAACGCTTTTTTGTGGCTGGTGCTGCACTTATTTTCCAGTGATTTCAAGTTATGACAGCTTTAGATAACCCAATTCTCCTCTTAAACGGCCCTAATTTAAATAGACTTGGTTCTCGAGAACCTGCCACCTATGGTAATACGCATTTAAAAGACATCGAAAAACGCCTTCACTTACATGCTCAATCTTGTCAACAATATCTTGACTGTTTTCAAAGTAATCATGAAGGCAGCCTCATTGACCGGATCCATCTTGCTGCAGATCAAAAGGTTGGCTGTATTATTTTTAATCCTGGTGCTTTTACGCACACAAGTATTGCGTTAAGAGATGCTATTATTGCAAGTCAGATACCAATGATTGAAGTGCATATTAGCGCAGTTTTTCAAAGAGAACCTTTTCGACACCATTCATACTTTGCCGATATTGCAGTATCAAGACTAGTCGGTTTTGGTGCTCTAGGGTATGATTACGCTTTAGTAGTGGCTTTAGCACTTGTAAAACTCCCATAGACCATTTAAAGTTCACGCCCATTGATAACGACATGATGACGATTTACATGATGATGATTTAAAGGTACAAGAGAGATTATCCTATGAGCTTAGATAAAGTAAAAATACTTTTAGACCTACTCGCACAATCAGATGCTGATGAAATCGAAGTGACGGAAGGTGATTTTTCGGTCAAGGTGAGACGAAACCGCAATATTGTAGAACAAGTGCAATATGCCCCAGTCCATCAACAACCACCAATGCAGCCACCTCTACCAGATCCAGCTGCTGCGGCCTCTCAATCAAGTGTCAACAATGGTCACACTATAAAATCTCCAATGGTAGGTACTTTTTACCGGGCACCTGCACCTGGAGCATCAAATTTTATCGAAATCGGCAAAAATGTTGCCAAAGGCGATGTGCTTTGTATTGTAGAAGCCATGAAAATGATGAATCAAATAGAAGCAGATAAAGCTGGTGTTATTAGCGCTATTTTAGTTGATGACGGCACGCCCATCGAATTCGATCAGCCACTTTTTGTCATTCAATAATTTATGTAAGAAGGCATTACCATGTTTGATAAAATACTGATCGCAAATCGGGGCGAAATTGCATTGCGAATTTTACGTACGTGTAAACGAATGGGCATTAAAACTGTGGCTGTTTATTCCACTGCGGATAAAGATCTCATTCACGTCAAGCTCGCCGACGAAGCGGTCTGCATCGGCCCGGCAAGCGCTAAAGAATCCTATCTCAATATTGCAGCTATTATAAGCGCTGCTGAAATTACCGATGCTGATGCTATTCATCCAGGCTATGGTTTCTTGGCGGAAAACGCCGCTTTTGCAAAAGCTGTGGAAGACAGTGGTTTTGCCTTCATCGGCCCAAGAGCCGACAGTATTCGCACAATGGGCGATAAGGTGGCAGCACTTGCCGCCATGCAAAAAGCCAAGGTGCCTACAATTTTAGGCAGCAACGGTGTCTTGAGCGGTGATCCTACCGAAGCGTTAGCAATTGCAAAAAGAATTGGCTTTCCAGTCATTATTAAAGCAGCCTCTGGCGGTGGTGGTCGAGGGATGCGAGTAGTGCATGTAGAGTCAGAACTTGCAAAAGCGCTGCAAATCACTCAATCAGAAGCTGGAGCAGCTTTTGGCGATGACCGAGTCTATATGGAAAAATTTCTTACCGAACCTCGCCATATAGAAGTTCAAATATTGGGTGATGGTGAAGGTAAAGCTATTCATCTTTTTGATCGAGACTGTTCCTTACAGCGTCGCCATCAAAAAGTTGTCGAAGAAGCACCAGCTCCCAATATCGATCAAGCTGCTCGAGAGAAGACATTTAATGCTTGCGTTCGGGCATGTGAACAACTCAAATACCGTGGCGCTGGTACTTTTGAATTTCTATACGAGCAAGATCAATTCTTTTTTATAGAAATGAACACCCGAATCCAAGTAGAACATTGCGTCACTGAAGAAATCACTGGAGTGGATCTTATAGAGCAGCAAATTTTAGTGGCTGCCGGGCAAGGTTTAGCATTAAATCAAACTGATATTCACTGTCATGGCCATGCTATAGAGTGCCGAATTAATGCCGAAGATCCTCAAACCTTTATGCCCAGCCCTGGCACTATTAATTTTTTTCATGCTCCAGGTGGCCGTGGTGTTCGAATAGACACTCATATCTATACACATTACAAGGTACCGCCAAATTACGACGCGATGATAGGCAAGCTTATTACTAAAGGTATTGACCGCGAAGAAAGTCTCGACATCATGCGTTCCGCACTCGACGAACTGGTTATTGAGGGTATAAAAACCAACGCCCCCCTGCTAAGAGACGTGATTCTCCCAGACCCGATTTTTCGTGCAGCTACTCATAATATTCATCATTTACAATCATTGCTGGAGCAAGAATGAATCAGGATATTGGCTTACCCGCCAGTGATTTAGAGCAACCAATCACTTGGCTGCAGGTGACCATCAACGCTGTACTGAGCACTCAACAGATTATTGAAACCTGCTTTGAGCAGCATGGCGCCATGTCAATTACCTTGGCCGATGGCGAAGACACGCCAATTTTTGAGCCTTTACCCGGGGAAACACCCCTTTGGCCGTCGCTGCTTATTTCTGGACTCTTTGAGTTACCAACTCAACAACCTCAGCAATCTGAACTTCAGCAGCAAATAACCAACAACATTGCCCAATCATTGCAGTCGGAATTGGGCCAAACAGAATTGGTTTGTAGCCTTTTTGAAGACGAAGAATGGGTTAGAACTTGTTTACAAGATTTTGTGCCCATCGATGTCGGTCAAAATTTCTGGATTGTACCCACTTGGCTTGAAACACCAGCAACTGCAAAAATTGCTTTAAAGCTTGATCCAGGCCTTGCCTTTGGCACTGGCACTCACCCTACGACCTTCTTATGTCTCGCGTGGCTCGCAACGCAGGCTGGTTTAATCAAAGAGTCGACGATGATCGTGGATTACGGGTGTGGATCAGGTATTTTAGCTATAGGTGCCGCGCTTTTGGGTGCTCAGCGTGTATTGGCGACAGATATTGACGGACAAGCTTTACTCGCCACTAATATGAACGCGGATAAAAATCAAGTAGTGTCAAAAATTAACACCATGCAGCCTAAGCAACTGCATGCTCAACTTGATGATGAGTCAGTCGATATTGTAGTGGCTAATATCTTAGCAGAGCCCCTATTAAATCTAGCACCGCGCCTTGCAAACCTTATTAAACCTTCTGGGCTTATCTGCCTCAGTGGCTTGCTCGAGCGACATCAAAAGAAAATCACTGAAGCCTATTCTCCGTATTTTACTCAATTTCAGTACGAGTCACGGGACGGTTGGAGTCGAGTGACAGCGGTCAAACTTGCAAAATAGGGTTATACTCAGTCTAATGAGTTATTAATCGAGACTTTTTTGCTTTGCGTTTAGCTGAACCAGTAAAAAGCCTGAGACTAAAGGATTCGCAGTTTGTTATCCACATGCCCAAATTGCAAAAGTTCGTTTGAAATTGATGAGCAACAAGCGAAAGCCGCCGACGGTTTGGTGCGTTGTGGTGCCTGTTTACAAGTGTTCAACTGTAAAACCTCTAGGGAGCAAGCTGAACCTAAACCAGACACCACAGCACAAGAGTTTATTGGCATTGATCTTGAGCTCGAAGCGATAGAAGCACAAATTCAAGCGATTGCTCAAAAGCGACCTTTGAAAAAAGACTTTGCTAAATCAGCCCACACTACGCGATCAATTGATGATGAACTGTCAGATTTTTCCTCGATCTTTGACACTATACCGCCAGCCCAACCTAAAACTCAACTTAATGTTTTACCACAAGAGTTCGAGTCTTATGACGTGGCCAAGGGTAAGCCGGAAGCTTTCCCTCTAGCTGATGATGGTAGCAATGACTGGAATGAGGAAGAAACGACTCAACTGGCGCCGCCAACGACGCAAGGTCTTAAACGACGAAGCAAAATTGAAGAAGATATTGAAGATTTTTTTGCCGGCAGTGACACCATTCAACATCAAGGCTCTGGTGCTCAACAGTATAAAACCACAAGTCTACGACCTTCAGCAGATCAAGGTTTCACGAGTAAGAAAACAGCCCCACTTACCTCTGTAGCGATAGATGATGAACCGCTCAATATCGACACCACACCAGAGAACAACACTAAACCAAGGCTTTGGATGTGGAGTATTGGAATAGTTATCATACTCTGCGCTTTACCGATACTTTACCTTGTGAGTGAATTTCAAACATTAAGCCAAGATCCAAAATGGCGACCCAAACTTGCTTTTTTATGCAACATAGTACAGTGCACCTTACCTGTGACTTATTCGACTCAATATTTAAAGGTGACAAGTCTTACCACATCAGCTAGTGGCGATGTTTTGGAAGTTAACGCTGTTATTTTTAATACAAACCCACACTTTGACATGCCCTTCCCCAATTTACGGATGCAATTTACCGATATTAATGACAATGTATTAGCGGATCTCGATATTACACCAGATGAGTATCGCCAAGGTGAAATTGCTCGCTTAAAGCTGTTTCCCTCTAACACCAGCGCTCACATAACCTTTCTGATTCCTTCACCTGGTGAAGACGGCATCAATTATACTATGACATTTGAGTATCCTGACAATGTAGATTCGATGCTTGATCAGTAATACGCCATACATGATCGTATTCGAATTTTATGTGTTTCTTTTTTGGAAGCCAGCGACTTACACATCGGTTATTCTTCATGATAAAAAAACAAGTTGTGTCGTCTACAGACGTTGCGGATAAAAAATCTACTACTGTTCATGTTGTTTTGGGCAGCCATCTGTTTCCAGTACCTTTGCTTGACAAGGTAGTATCAAAACAACAATCACTATTTATGTGCGAGTCTCAAGATTTAGCACAGCATTTTCGATATCATAAACTCAAAATCTATTTTTTCTTTACCAGCATGCGTTGCTATGCCGATACTTTACAACAACATTTCGATGTGCACTATTATGATTACTTAGACAATCAAACCGCCAAATTGTCTTTTTTTGAACGGTTACTACAGCATTGTTTGGCAAACAATATTACCAAAATCAGCTGCTTTTATCCTGAAGATCGGTTTTTTAAATCCCAACTTGACAAGTTTTGCGATAAGCACTCATTAGATCTAAGCCTTTTTCCTTCGCCGTTGTTTTTTAATCAGCCTTACGAGTTTGAGCAATATTTAGAAAACGGTAAAAAACCATTCCTTAAAACTTACTATCAGCAGCAACGGCTACAACATTCTATTCTTTTAGAACAAGATCAGTCTCCAACCGGTGGACAATGGAGTTTTGATGAGTTCAATCGAAAAAAAATACCTAAAAACACTCAAATCCCAAGTGCCCCCCCCAGCTTTCAAGTCAGTACTCATCATGCAGATGTACTAGCGCTCATAAGCCAATATTTTGATGATCACCCAGGTCAATTAGATTCTATTTGGTTTGCAGTCACTTATGAGCAAGCACAACAACATTTAGATTTTTTCCTCCACGAAAAATTCACACAGTTTGGTGACTATCAAGACGCAATTGAACCAAACCAGCCGTTTTTATACCATAGTTTACTCAGCGTCTATATCAATTCCGGATTACTGCCTGTTCAAGAAGTGCTGAGCACTGCGCTGCAATTCGCTCAACATCATCAAATACCGCTCAATGCGCTTGAGGGATTTATACGGCAACTTATCGGTTGGCGTGAGTTTGTACGAGGCATTGATCACATCTTTGGCGAGCAACAAGCAGCGCATAATTTTTTTAACCATCAAAGACAACTCACCAGCAGCTGGTACACAGGCACAACCGGAATAGCACCCCTAGACGATACTATTCAAAAAGCACTGCAATATGGCTATGGCCATCATATTGAGCGATTAATGATTGTGGGCAACCTTATGCTGCTTTGTGAAATTCAACCTATGGCAGCTTTTACTTGGTTTATGGAAATGTATATAGACTCGGCAGACTGGGTGATGGGGCCGAACGTGTATGGTATGGCACTTTTTTCTGATGGTGGTATTTTTGCAACAAAACCCTATATTTGTGGGTCGAACTATATTTTTAAGATGGGTCACTTTCCCAAAGGCCCCTGGCAAGACATCATGGATGGTCTGTACTGGCGCTTCATTGACAAAAATAAAGACTTTTTTAGAGCACAGTACCGGCTTAGCATGATGGTAAGACAATTAGACAAGCTTAAGCCAGAGCGCAAAAATCGAATTTTTAATGCTGCTGAGCAGTTTTTAGATCAGCATACTCGATAATGGACCAGCTGAGCGCGACCATTTCGCGCCAGTGACTACATAGTCGCTGGCGCGTAATAGGCGAGCGATGTAAATTCGAGGAAAAAGTGGTCGAAAAAACGCAGTGTACCCCTTGTACATGAGTATTTTGAGACCGCTTTTGACAAAGAAGTTACGAGCGCAGCCATTACGCGCCAGTGACTACATATGACCGAGCTCTGCCAAAGACACAGAGCCATTGCCCACAATAATATGATCAAGCACTCGTATGTCCACGACGTCTAAGGCTAAACGTAGCTGCTTGGTCAGTCTTAAATCTGCATCACTTGGCAACAGGCTTCCAGATGGGTGATTATGAGCTAAAACTACGGCAGCAGCATTGTGCAGCAGTGCAGCTTTTACAACTTCCCGACTGTACACTTGAGCGCCATCAATGGTGCCGTAAAACAAGGTCTCACAGCCAATCATTTCGTATTGACTGTTGAGAAAAGCAACCGCAAAAACTTCTCGCGGCTCTCGTCCAATGTGAGCCCGAAAAAATTGTTTTGCGGTTTCTGTACTCTGAAAAAAAGAGGTCGTTGCAAGCTCTGACTGCAAGTAGCGTCGACTAAGTTCTAAACTTGCTTGTAATACAACATATTTAACTGGCCCTAAACCCTTAAACGCTAGAAAATCTTGGCGGGGTAAAGTTAACAGCCGGGCTAATCCACCTGCTTCTTCCAAACACTGCCGTGCAACACTAACCGCGTCACCGCCCGCCAATCCTGTGCCCAAAAAAATTGCGAGCAATTCTGCATCAGAAAGAGATCGCGCGCCTAGATCAAGTAGTTTTTCTCGAGGTCTTTCTTGTTTTGGCCAGTGCTTAATTGACATTTATTGTCTCTACTCTTTTATGAAAGCGTTGTATGGTGCATGTGGCATACTATACTCAAGCAACAACTTTAATTGCGACCTACTTCACATCAAGGGATTTACCATGACCGAAACTAAGGTCGATCAATTACAAGACTGGGATCACTCTGCGCTCAATAGAGCAGCTCAACCAATTCTACACGCTCAAAAAATTGTGCTCGGCGTTACTGGTGGTATTTCCGTTTACAAGAGCTTAGAGCTGTGTCGACTGCTAAAAAAAGCTGGTGCCGATGTGCGGGTAGTGATGACTAAAGGCGCACTTGCCTTTGTTCAACCCTTGGCGTTTCAGGCATTGACCGGTCGCGCGCCTCATCTTGAATTGCTCGATTCAGCGGCAGAAGCTGGTATGGGTCACATTGAATTGGCAAGATGGGCAGACTGTGTTTTAATTTCACCTTGCTCGGCGAATCAGTTAGCTCAAATTGCTGGTGGCTTTGCACAAGACCTGCTTGGAACACTTATTTTAGCTACATCTGCGCCAGTTTTACTGGCGCCGGCCATGAATCAACAAATGTGGCGTAATCTTGCTGTACAACGTAACTTAAAGATCGTCCAAGAACTTGGCCTGCAGATTATTCAACCAGCGGTTGGTGAGCAAGCCTGCCAAGATGTGGGACCGGGTCGTGCGCAAGAGCCTATCGTCATCTTTACCTGTGTGGAACACTGCCTAGCTGTACAGTTTTTACACGGTAAAAAAATACTGGTGACTGCTGGCCCTACTCAAGAAGCCATTGATACTGTTCGTTTTATTTCTAACCATTCTTCAGGACGAATGGGCTACGCCATTGCCGCTGCTGCTGCGCAATATGGTGGCGATGTCACGCTTATTGCCGGCCCAAGTAATTGCAAATGGCCAGAAAGAGTGACTGGTTGTAGAATAGAGTCCGCTCAGCAAATGCAGACTGCCTGCTTAGATGCAGGTAAATTTGACATTATTATCGGCGCAGCTGCAGTGGCTGATTTTTCGCCAGCCTCCACTGCAAGTCAAAAGCTGAGTAAGCAAGATCTAGGGCTTAGCATTCAGCTCCACCAGAACCCTGATATTATCGCAGCGCTTGCAGATCATAATCCAAATGCCTTTATGGTAGGATTTGCAGCGCAAACTCATGAACTTGAGCGCCTGGCTCGAGAAAAAATGCAACGCAAAAAGCTGGATTTAATCTGTGCCAACGATGTCAGTGATCCAAACATCGGCTTTAACTCAAACATGAACACCCTAACTCTATTATCGGCCGCTAAGGTACCACTTACGTATGGCCCGCTTGAAAAACAACTTTTAGCGCAAGTTTTAATGAGTGCTATTTTTCAACTAAACTTAACTCAAAGCTAAAGTTACTGCCAAATCCACAACTTTACAGATTTTTATCTTACTATCAAGGATTGATACATGGGCTCTAAGCGTCAAGACAAGAGTAAAAAAGCAGCCTCTCAGGCTAAAATTACTAATCGAAAAAGCAAAAGCTTCTGGTTTTTTTTTCGACCAATGTTTGTGCTTTTATTTCTTATTCCATTTATTTTTGTATTTTTGATCTACACGCAAAAAATCCAGCCAGAGGCCATTCGAGCCTTTGAGGAAAAAAATGAGCTTATATTAAATATATTTCGCGCAGAACTCGAAAAAGAGCTCAAATTATTGCAAGACAAGCTTGACTCTATAGCTCATCTCACTCAGGTGAGAACCGCATTGCAAGCCTCGAGTTCACCAAAACTGATCGATCTAAAATCAAAGCAAAATGACATTATAAAGACCGTTATTTTGTTTCCTAAAGGCAACAACAAGCCAAATCTTGAGCACAAACCACCAATTAGCTATATCATGATCAACAATGCATTCAACGCAACGCGCTCGGGCGATAGTATTATTGAGGTCGAAAAACAATCTATATACCTCACAGCACAAGTCAACTCAGATGATGGCAAGGTGCTCGGTGCGGTGACTGCCGTTATTCCAAAAGTGATTGTGTTTGGCGCCTCGCGGTCGCTCATTAATAATACCCTCGCGGTGCAGCTTTTACAGACCATTGAGCAAAGTGAAAATGATGTGTTTGAGTCCCAAGGCTGGTCGAAAGACGCCGATCTTGCTTATAACGAAAAATTCTATCAAGTATTTCGCCTGAAAGCACATTGGCTTGGCGCTCCTAAATCTAAACTGTCAGCGGAATACCTACTCTTGGGCCTAGCCGCCGCTGCTGGTCTGCTGAGCGCTTTTTTCGTCTTTCTCTTTACCTTCATGTACCAACGCGCTTTAAATCATGACCTTGAAAACACTCGAGATGCCATCATTGATTTATTTCGTGGCAAACAACCTCGTACAGAAAGGTTTCAGCTGCATAATATCGCCGAGACATATGAAAATATTTATGATAACCTCAAAAACACCGCGGCCATCACTGGCAGTGCTATGCCATTAAATGGGGCAAACACAAACCTGGACTCTGTCTTTCCAACCGAAAAAGCAGAGGCAGGGTCGGCCTCTGAAAAATCAACTTTTTCCCGGGAGAATCACACGATGGACGTCATCGAGGAACAACAACCAATAGAAACAGCGCCATCTTTAACTAAAGCGACTGAAACCACAGACCTTTCTGCCAGTATTTTTAGAGCCTATGATATTCGAGGCATTTACCCATCACAACTTAACGAAACAACAGTCGAAGCTATTGGTCGATCCATTGGCTCTGCTGCTATTGCCGCAGGTACACGTGAAGTCACCGTGGCTCGCGATGGTCGTACCTCTGGTCCAACGCTTATAAAAGCGCTTCGCAAAGGCCTAAAGAAGTCTGGTGTCATGGTCATTGATATCGGCATGGTCCCTACTCCTGTACTTTACTATGCGGCGAAAAAGCTTACGCAAGGTACAGGAGTTATGCTTACGGGCAGTCATAATCCGCCTGATTACAATGGCTTAAAAATTATGATTGCTGGTGATACGCTCTATGGCGAGACTATTCAAGCACTTTACACCCGCATCGCAACCAATGATTTAGCCAAAGGCACGGGTCAAATTATAGAAAAAAGCATTACTGAAGACTATCAAGCTGAGCTTATCAGCGATATTGTGCTCTCTCGAGCTCTAAAAGTAGTGATTGACTGTGGTAATGGCGTCACAGGCGTTATGGTTCCACAAATCTTTGAGGATTTAGGCGTTGACGCAATCGGCCTTTTCACTGAAGTGGATGGTACTTTTCCAAATCATGCACCCGACCCTTCTCAGCCAGACAACATGGTCACCCTTATAGAACAAGTTAAAGCCACTGGCGCTGATCTTGGCCTCGCCTTTGATGGTGATGGTGATCGAGTTGGGGTTATCACGCCTTCAGGTCAAATGGTCTATGCCGATAAACTGATGATGTTGTTTTCCGAGCACGTATTAGCGGCCAATCCTGGGCAAGATATTATCTATGACGTGAAGTGTTCAAGCGATTTAGCAGACGTTATCCAGAACAGTGGTGGTCGGCCAATTATGTGGAAAACTGGTCACTCGCTTATTAAAGCTAAGCTTCGTGAAACCAATGCCCCATTAGCTGGTGAGATGAGTGGTCATATATTCTTTAATGATCGCTGGAACGGCTATGATGATGCATTATATGCAGCAGCTCGTTTACTTGAGATCTTATCGAGCACCACCGATGACCTTGATGCATTATTAGCTCGATACCCTGAGCGTGTTGCTACGCCTGAATTACATGTCGCTGTAACAGATGCTAATAAGTTCGATATCATCAAGCGCTTAGTCGCTAAAGGCAACTTTGGTAATGGCGTGACCAATGAAATTGACGGGATTCGGGTTGACTTTGAAAAAGGTTGGGGATTGATACGAGCTTCAAACACCACGCCTGTATTAGTGGCAAGATTTGAAGCCCAGTCCACCGAGGTGATGAGTATGATCCAAAGTATTTTTCGAGAAAACCTTCAATCAGTTGCACCTGAGATTAAAATACCTTTCTAATTTTTTTAGCGATCCTACAAAAAAATCGAGAAGAACCACAGTTTAACAACTGTGGTTTTTTTTGTTCAGAACATAGCTTATACTCTGCTATACCCATAGCGTTATGAATTTAGGTGTAAAAAGTGTTTTGAATTTTGCTTTAATCAAGGCGCGACAACGCACTATGGCTTTCCCCATAGCAGGCGGAGTAACATAGAGTAAAGTAAAA
>Ga0115546_1001627_pt1 | contig 13760 bp, 9 predicted proteins | sample COGITO_mtgs_1004_FD_87186 | JGI IMG/M metagenome (GOLD analysis project Ga0115546, IMG submission 87186) | Pelagic marine microbial communities from North Sea - COGITO_mtgs_100413 | ecosystem: Environmental > Aquatic > Marine > Epipelagic | place: Germany:Helgoland, sampling site Kabeltonne...
TCCAGTCGATTGCTCCACGCCAATTCTTCACCATTTAGCAAACACACCTCACCGCAAATAACCGGGTCGGCGGCCTTTCTATCCAATCCCTTCAGACGCGTATCGCCCAGCACCAATCCACAGGCAACCTCGTCCTTAGGAGACCGACTTACCTGTGTGTTGTTGCTCGTGCCCGCAAAACCAGACCCCGCGCTCAGCATACTGCTCAACAGCTCATTGATCTCAGAGCCACGGCTAAATTCGCCAGTCGCATCAATCCAGTTAAGCAAGCGAGAGCCATTACCACCCAAATACACAGGCGTAATTTTCTCGCGAGAGTACTTCTTTTCCTGATTCAAAACGCTCAGCAGCTCGCCCACATAGTAATACAAACCAGAAAACCCAATAGACATAATTTGAATTAGGCCCAGGAATTCATCCTCCTCATAGAGCGATCGCCGTTTTTCACTGAGCCAGTCAGCACTGTGCCAGCGTAGCCAGACATCGAGCTTAGAATCAAACGCCGCCCCTCGCAGATTATGCTCGCCCGCTCCCCCACTATGACTCGAAAAATATTTGTTTAAAAACTCAGGCTTACGCTCCAGAATTTGAGACAGCAAATCTCGTCCGGCCAACTGCACAGAGCACTGATGCAGCAGCGTATTTTTCTCCCAAATCGAAATATCCGACGTCCCGCCACCCATATCAATACAGGTCGTAAACATCAGATCGTTGCGCTCTTGGTCAGCAAAATACTGAGCCATCGCCAAGCTCTCAGTCTTAAAGTACCGACTATCTTCAATCTCGGGCTGTCGATAGGTAATTCCGGTACGCGTCTCTAGCCAGCTCGTCACATCTTTCCAGGTTTTAGCGTAGTTGCTAATATCCCGACGAGACAGCGCCGACGGATAAGATAAAGACCACTGGACTTCCTTAATTTGATTTTTAATGGCCAGTGCCGAAATGAAGAGCGCTAGGTTCTTAATAAAAAGCTGATTGGCATTAAAGTTTGTCCACTTTAAATCAGTTTGTATATGGGCCGCACTCGGGTCGAACCTATCGACATTCGGGATATACATCCGACCATCTATAACAGCTTTTGCATTGGCAGACGGATCGGCTTGATCGCTGCCTTGCGTAGTTAAAACGCTAGAGAGCGGCAGCGGATTTTCGGCAGGCAGAAAGTTTTCTGGCAAAAAGTACTCAAACAAAACCGGCAGACGCGTCGCTAGCTCGGAATCGGTCACCCTGAGGTGAAGACTTTCCAAAGGTAACCGCTTAACTGAGCTTCGCGAACCAATATAGATGTTCGTAAACGATGTACCAAAGTCAACGCCCACCGTCCATTTGCCCTTGGCCATCGTCACGCTAGGCTGTCTAAGCAAAATCAGCCCTAGCGTTTCTTCAGCCCCTCGCTTGCACTCAATGACAGAAGGAAACTGCTCTAGCTGCGCGATTTGAAAGTTGCCACCCTCACTGTCTTGAAAAGTAGAGGATTGTGTGGACTCTGGAAAGTAAACCTGAAACGTATCGTCAGCCAAAAACGCATCGTAGTAAAAGGCATAATATTCCTGCCAGCCTTCGCACTTAATGTTAGGCCACACCTCTAAAATAGGAACGCCAGCTAAGGCATTTTCCTGTTTAAGCGGATAGTCTTTGTACAGGCGATAGTTGGTAGGCGACTTAGTTTTGCCGGTTCCCGCCAAGGGCAAGTCCAAGGTCACTCGCACCGAAGGCCCCTCTTCGCCGTTAATTGGCTGTAGCTTGATGCGATCGCGCAAATCAGCCGGGGTCAAATACTCCAACAGAATGGGGTTCAGCGGCAGCAGCGGCGTAATCCGCTCACCCGCTAGGGTAATAGGCCGGATCTCATCCGGCATTAGCGCCCCCGGAATAGCATCCTCCACGTGATCGACAAACACAAACTCCGGGAGGAAAAGATCGTCCTTCTCAATCCAAGCGACCTGATCCCAAAGCGTAGATCCGTCTCTCAGCTCCTCAATTTTGAGCGAGGCCAGGGTTTTCCCATCATGTATCCAAATATTTTGAGGCGACTCGTTCCACTGCTCAGCGACGGCTGGATCTAGCAGCAGCAAGTCCTTAGTCACTTCTTTTTCCTTTTCCTTGCTAGGAATCAGCTTAATGCTCGAAGGTTGCTCAACCGCTTTCACGGGTGAGTTTAGCGCACTTAAGCAGCCCCGATTAAGCACGGTGCCAAAAAACTGAGGATCGTCACTAAGCGCCAATGCCTGCGTAGGCGCTTCGTCCAGTAGCTGGTTCTGAAACTTATCCAAAAGGCCCGTAATTTGATTAATCGCCGCCTGGTTACCGCCATGCTTACTCAGCGCGCTTTTTAAGTTGTCCAACCAGCGCCACAGCAACGCCTTTTCATTCGGATTAATATGTGTGCACGGAGCCTGGAGGCGAGCCGACTGCCACCAGGGAACCCCCGTCCAATCCCCTTCTTCGGCAGGCACGACTAGCGTACTAGGACTGGTCATACCCACGGGTTTACCGTGCCACTTAAAAACGTAAATGTCCTGCCAGGGATGCTTGTTAGGCTCCTGATATAGCGACAGTCGAGGATCGGGCAGCAGTTCGTAGAGCGAATTGGCAAACGGTTCGCCGCGCATCTTTTCTAGCTCTAATAGCTCAACGCTTAGACCAAACCCTCGGACTTCAGAGAGCGCGATCGCGGTCAGCATTCCCTGCCACTGCGCCACCATCTGCTCATGCAGCGGATGGGCCGGGTTATGAAGCGCCATCTCCATAATCAGCGGACGCGCCCACATTGTGGGCACAGAGCTGACGCTTTTGTGCTCCCCAGGAGCCTGATACTCCAGGCTATTCGCCACGTCGTTAAAGGCTTTAGAAGGATAGCGATCCCAGCGCCCCGGATCGTCTCCAGCACCCACATCACAGTCCGGCTTTAGCTTAGGCAAAAGCAGCGTAAACGCATTATTCGTTGTGTAAGTGCTAGTCATAAGAATTTAGGAAAATGGAGTTTAAGAAAGTTGTTGACCACAAAGCGCAAACGCAGTCTGAGCCAGACCAATACTGCCGCTGCCTAGCGGCACTAGATTAGGATTATTTAGCTGGTTTCTAAGATTAGAAACGGTGTCTCTCGCGAGAGCAGACTTCTCAATGCCGGAATCTATCACCAACCTCGAAAGCTGATCGGGCATGACCGCCTTACCCGAAAGCTCATTAAAACAGCTAACGTCAAACAGGCGAATAGATTCTCCATCGCAGTTGTGAATTTCACTCAGCCATCTAAGATAATCCTCACACCATCGACTAATCATTTCAATATCAGCCTGCTCGCTTTCATTAAACTCAGGCAGTTCCTCACCCTTACGACCAAACAGCCCGCCCAAAGCACCTGCGCTAGGCCGAAAAAATCGGGTAAACCAGGGCGCTTCTTTCTGAAAGCGACCGACCCCTACTTCCTGTGCCCGCAGTAGCTCTGGCGCAAGATTCGATAGCCACAAATAAGCAAACCGGGTCGCGTTAATCAAAGCAGGCGCGACCACAGCGCGATCGGGCAAATCGTTCCAGGTGAGCGCACCCGGCGACTGGCGGCTCATTAATAGCACCGAACCATCAGGGGGGACAGGAGCCGTCGCATAATGTCGAACGGCCAGGGCCGCAAATAGCTCTACAAAGTGAGACTCATTTCGCTGCGTTTGCTTGCCAATGCTAAAGCGCATATTCGAAAATCGCTGATTGCCGATTAGATAAATCGAATTAAAGGTCTGTTCAGCCTGTGTCAGATAGTAGCGCAGCGCCGCCTCGGTATTCAGCAAAAAAGCGTCGGCCTTGGCATACACATCGTCGTCCTGGCTAGGCGGCGGCGCAAACCCAAAGTAAGGCAGCACAAAAATACAGGCCACGGGGGGCACCTGACTCTTCAGTTCCTTTTTGAGCTTGTTCGACAGCAATCGCCCAATCGTCGGCAGTCCGGCTGCGCCCGTCCCACCGAAAATAGAACCACAAAGCAGAATCTTAGGCTGATCCCCCGAACTCGCTTCAGCCTTAATTCGTTGAATAAGGGTGCGCCAAGGCTCTTCATCTAAACTGTCCAGATCAATCCGACTCATAACCGCAGAGCCAATGGCTGGCCTACCGCGAAAGCCAACGTCTAGGTCTACGTCGCGCTCGTCCTCGGTATACAACACATCAAACAAATCCTTCAGTACAGAACTATTTTGTTGCATTGTGTTGTAGCTAAAGAAAGATCCTAGGTTCTTGTTGGTACTCACTTGGCCAAACGGAGACCACACAGGCAAAGACTCTAGCCGACTTCTCAGCCACGGCAAAGAAGGACTCTCTTGAGGAAAAAGACCCCGACACTTCTGATAAGACACTAGGCTCGCTCTGGCGCGATCCAAATTTCCATTGGTCTCATCCGCATCCACAAACAACAGGTTGACAGGCTCGGCAGGGTTGTTAGAAAGAATGCCAACTGAGGCCGCTTGAACCACAGCCTCCAAACACTTAGCGCCTGTCCCACCTACTCCAATAACGTAGAGACTCATTATTAATCGCAATCCTAATATATGAATACTGACTATTTAAAATCTAGCGAACCTAGCGAACCTAGGCCGATACTATATTGTTCGACGGTGCGAGCGACAGTTACCACCTTACAGTAAGGTTCCAATCCCGAAAAACGGGTACTTCAAAACATTTAGAAAAGAAATCAGAGCGATCGCTCAAAACCTCAGGTAAATCATTAATCAAAAACCAAAGCTCGAAACTCAAACTTCAATCGACCAACCTTCGTAAGAAAAAAGAACCAAATGGAACATACTTAACCGAATCGGGAGAACTGGTTGCCGTCGGCAACCAAAACAGCACCAGCACATCCAGTATCAACAGCCCCGTCAAAGAAACTTGCGCGGCCTGATTCGCACCGGTATTAATAAACACCAAGACTGCAATAATACTGAGAACCGGCGCAAACCCAATGAGTCCCCAAAGCACTCTATATCGACCGAACTCTTTGCCAGCGAGCACATTCGATCGAGAGCCCAAAAAATGCCACAGCAGGGTCGCAGCAACGGAAACAGCGAAGACCAGCAAAGCACTTAGGTTGTAAACGTTGTCCAACCAAGTTTCGACCACTTGGCCTTCCGCAACCAGGATTCGATTTTGATATAACAAGGGCTGAAGATAAAGCACCAGTACAGAGCCCAATGCAAGCAAAACAATATTTCTAATAAAGGCAGCGGCTCTCATTACATCCCTTCTATAACAGTCTTAAAGAGCAATAGCTAGCTCGAAGAATACACTAGGATTAGGGAGCCAGCAAGACTAACTACCCCTCACGATTACTTCTTGCCATCATTGCTTCAATATAAGTGAAAATGTACTTTAATATAAGTGAAACCACAAGCCATATCTGGAAGTTAGCATATTAAAAAAACTCAAAAATTACCTGCGCTTTACAGAAGCAGATCCACTTCTATAGCAACCTCTTGTTTTAAGCGATCTTAGTAAAAAATATCTTGAGGCGGTAGAGAATAAAGACCAAGTAAGTGATAGAGTCCAATCATTAAATCTTGATGCACAACATACAATTCAGAGCTACAGGTGAAGTATACTAACGAAAATTAAACAGCTTTCTTTAGTAAGGATCTGGCTGCTAAGTAAGTTACCATCAGGCCCCTCATCTTAGATCCTTCTTCCGTCGGGAGAAAGATTTAAGATGAGGGCGACAACGTAGTTGCCACAGCCAGCCGCTCACTACAACGCTATTTGCGATCGCGCTTTCCCCAGACTAATTGCTCCTAAAAATATACAGACCTGTTACCCCGCCACATACCAGATGCTTTTCAGCGCGAGATCTTTAAGACGGTTTACCAGCGTCAGTCAGCTAGTCGCTTACGCTGTTGTCCTCATCCTATTACCCGCCTGCGGGCCAGTCGTTTTCAGCGACAAAGCAAAGGAAGAAAGTAAACGGATTAGCTGTGATATCGATCCAGCTCAGGCAGATACATTAAACTCAACGGCCATCAACTTGTTTATCGATGGCACCCCTTCAATGGCGGGCTACACCGCTCAGCCCAACAGCTTATATGTACAAACGCTAAAGCAGCTAGACAGCACCTTAGCAACGGGCGGCAACAAACCACTCAGCCGAGACCCCAATTTTTACCGCCTAGGCAAAACGGCCAGCGGAGACGCCTTCGAAAAAATTAGCAGGCAGCAGTCTAGAGATGCTCAGCTCAATAAATTTTACGGCGGCGCAGGCTACGAGTCGCTGGCCGTTAGTCAAATTGATTCAGCCGTCTTGCCCTTAAACGAAGGCAACGAGCTGACCGTCATCGTCACCGATTTATATCAGGCCAACGACGATATCACAGCCATTTCTAGCCAGATTAAAAAACATCACTTCAGCAGTGCCTCTAGCAACCCCACCGTTGGTGTGGTCGGCTTTTTAGGCGAATTTAACGGCCCCGTTTACGTCGAAGAAATTTCGGGAACCAGAAAATTTGACTGGGATCAAAAGCATCCTTTCTACGTTATCTTGATTGGTCAGCAAAGCGATGTGGAATACTACACGTCGCAAATAATCGATAAGCTATCGCCAGGAGAGGAAAACGTAAAGGCTACTATCTTCTCACCTAAGTTGGCCTATGAGTCGGCGTTAGTACTCAACATTTTCAAAAATAATCAAGCGCTCAAAGAGCGGTTAGAAGAGCGCCCACTGGAAGGAGATCCAACACTAGCAGCGCTGCTGAACACACTCACCGTGCCAGCCATTTCTATGAAACAGGGCAGTGTTGTTGCTGAAGTTTACCAATCTCCCATTCAAATGATCGAGCTTTTGGGCTCAGGCCAAAAGCCTATTAGTTTGCCCTCAGAAGCTGCGATAGAACAGACCTCTCCCTACACGCTAGGGATAGATATTGAAGAACAGAAACTATCTGCTCAGATGTCTCCCTATACGTTCAATAGCAACGAGGCTACGATTTTAGCCAGTGAGGACACCGTTTTGGCCTCAGCCGTTTCAATCGATGACTGGAAACTAGCAAAGGGATCGCTAAGTTTTGCGGCGAATATTGACGCGAGCAAAATTCAGACCCCTGGTATTTATCTATACAAAGCGGCCATTACCGTTAATTCTAAAGTAGGCAGCACTTTACAGCCATTGCCGGAAGCGTGGGATGCCTGGGATGCGCCAATAGGATCTTCAGATGGAGCAAGAACCGTCAATCTGCTGCCTTTTTTAAGAGAGCTTAAGTCTTTGACAGAACAAACTATCCAGAATGACCCGCCCGTGCTGGGGCAGCTTTGTTACCTCATTCAGAAAAACTGAATATTTAATGGCTAATCTCTTGAAAATTAACAACTGCCACGACATGTTCTACAGGCACCTATCCAAACCCATTTAGCTGAGGCATTATCTCCGGTGGCTGACAAAACATACATTCACGAATTTAGTTTAAAGCTCGATGTTGAAGTTGGCAGCACCGGCCAATGGCAGTATAGAAGCGGTGCCAGACTAAACTATCTGCGTTCAACCCTCAAAGTCTCGCGTTCGGTAGAGCAAGCTATTTTAAAGCGAGATTTTTTAGTAGAATTCCCGCTAAACGCCACTGCTTTTGTGGGAAAAGTCATCCTTGATCAGCAGACTGACGGAATCCACTGGTCTGTTGTGGCAGTCATCACATACGGCAGTGCGTCCGAAACCGAGAGTGCCGCTATCTATTACAGATTTTTCTTGTGCCAGGGAGCCGAGAAGCTCCGTGCTGTCGTTGACTATATAGAAACTTATTGTAGCGAACAAGGCGACTGGCCAGCCTATCAGCGCAAAAGCCCGTCACCAGCCACTATTCGTGGGCATCAGGTACAAAGCGTTCGGCATTTTACGCTGACGCCCATGTTGGATCAAAAAATACGGTATCAGAGAGCGCCGCTGCTCATCTATCCACAAGATTGCACTAGTCTGGGTCATCTACAGGCTATTAGCGCTGCCAAGTCAAAGCTCAGCGGCCAGCCGATCGCCTGGGCCTACAATATTGAATATCCTGACCATATTGATCAATATCAGGCTATTAGTTTTGCAAGTGAGCAGGCGGTTCAAAGATTTCAGCAGATTGCCATAGCGGGCATTAATGACGAGACTTATCAACTGCTCTTGCCACGACTCTGGCAAGACTTAGAAACGCTGGTCAAAAAAGAGATCAAGCAGCAGCTCCATTTAGGCGGGGTATCGGAAGCGTTGTATCCAGGTACGCCAGTGTCAGGCGCTTATCAAAAACCGCTGGAGCTCAACGTGAATGGACTACTAGAGCAGGAAATCATTGATCTTTATAATAAAAAGACTGATGCGCTAAAGTCTTTTACCAATAGCGCTAGCTTGAGCAAGAGTAGTATTAGAGCGATCGCAGAAAACAGCGATCGCCAAACCAATATCGTGCTAGAGGCTAGAGCCAATGGCAAATATTGGATTGTGTTTGATGTATCAGAAAACAGTGGATTGGAAAGCGCTTGGCTAGTGCCCTCTCCGAACTTGAGAGTCACGGTTTACGACTATGAGAACATCATTAGCAAGCTGTTTGACTGTGGAGCCTACGCCACAGAGCAAAGCGGCTTTCACCTCACTAAGCCCGCCAAAGTGGCTCTCTTACCCAACCGGCAAAGCTGGCAGTTTTTAGAAGCAGGCAGCTTGACATCAATTGAACCCCAGCTAGAAACAACCGTAGAACGTGCATAGATAACACCTTACGCTTCTAGGTGCCTTCAAGTCCTTTTCCTTATCGGTTTAACAGTTTAGGGAAATGCCTTTAAACAAAGTCCCAATTCGTCCGGCCTTCGACTACGCTCAGGTCTCGGTTTCAGCTTTGCATGTTAGGTATTTTATTTCTGAGTGAGTTCCTCAAGTTCAATAGATTAGTCCAACAGTTGAAAGCTATAATCCGAACCCGTAGGACGGTTCTCCCCCCCTCGCTTTACCTCAACTAAAACAGGCTCCTGTTCGCGCTCTCCAGCAGCATCAAAATTCAGCGGATTGCCCGCCGTGTCACCCGGCTGAAGGCTAACATCGTTACTTAAAAAACGCCAAACCCCTTCTCTAGAGACATCCTCACCCGCCAAAGCCGTCACAAACGCTTGAGCCGCATCGTAGCTATTAGCGGTTCGCCAGCTAACGCGCCCGCCCCAGCGATTAGTAGCTTGCTGCGCGTAGTCAAACGCATCATCTGAAAACCAAGAAACCGCTAAAACCATACCGGCAACCGATTCTCCTCCATCAACTAATGCCTTGGGGACATACAGAGCATCGCCCGCCAACCACTGGTCAAGCCTCTCACCAGCAGGTAATGCAGAATTACCCCGTGTGACCACTAGCGAGGTTGGAACAGACTCAGTGCTAGGAAAAAGAACGCCTGTCGTCACCTGATCTTGTTGAACCGCTGCTCGAACAATTTCTTGAGCCTGCGATTCAACCGTACCTTCCCCTACACTCATCTCTCTTAGATCTGAGGGTTCTCCTATTTCACCACCGCCTGCCTCAAATCCTGATTTAAAGGAGCCCAGGAGGCTTTTACTATAGCCACTGCTAGAGTCGTAGAAAGCAACTACTTTTCTAATGTCCAGCGTATCCAAAGCGTACTCAGCCAATCTTTTTCCAGCGACAGCGTCTGAAGGAACTGTTCTAAAAAAATACTCGCTTTTGATATCGACACTCGTACTCGTCGGCGAAATCATTGCCAAGCCAGCCTGTTCGTAGGCAGGCAACGCCGCCCCACTAGCCCCACTAGAGTTATGTCCCACAACGCCCAAAATCTCCGGCACCGCAGCAATCTTTCTGGCCACTTCTGCGGCAGTAGTGGCATCATTCCCATCATTTACAATGACGACTTCTAACGATCGCTGACCAGAGGCTATCCTCTTCTCATTAAAAGCCGTTTGAGCATCAGCCACACCTCTCAGCATCTCCGCCGCTTTATCCTCGCCATTAGTAATGGGCACGACCACTGCAACAGTAAAAGGAGAGCTGGTAGCAGATCTAGCCTTTGCATTGTTTAGATATATTTGAACTTCTGGGTTTCGAGGACTTTCCTGTACCGCCGCCGCGAAAAAACGCTCCGCTTCTTGATACTTTCCCGCCGCATAAGCTTCAACCGCAGAATCTCTAGGAGTACTTCCCTCATCATCGAAGAAAACGCGATCGCCCCGACTGAACTTATCGTCCTTCAAATCTTTCAATGGAAGCGGATCCGTTCCAACGGAGGTAATCGGCGCACAACTCAACCCCTGTCGCGTAGTGTCACCTGGGCAACCCTTCAGTGCCGACATCCCCAATCCCACGCCACCGAGCAGGAGCAAAGGCACAGCAACAAGCGGCAAGAATTGAGGCCAACGCTTTGACACAGCCTCCCTAGGCAGGCCACAAATATCACAACGTAGGGTGTCGAGCGCATTCTCGTGAGTGGCATGAGCACCACTGGCACCAGGGTATGATTTTCCATTTTTGGGCTTACCATCACACTGCCAAGTTTTTTTAGAATTCACACCAAACTTTCCTTACGTGATATCGCTTTTTGATAAAGTCCCGGCTCTCCACGACATAAGCCATTAAGCCACGGACTATTGCATGACGCCAACCCCTAGCTAAATTACATAGCTAAATCAATTTAGATCTTAGAATAATCTTGCGAACTATTACCTTAAGAAAATAGCATGATACTCGAAATATTTTCTTTAAAAAGGTTCTACCACCACCACGAGCCAACACAATTGGAAAACAAGATCGTCTATTTTCCCAAGAGAAAAATATCAGTAAATTCTTGCAAAATAAAAGTTTAATTTATACCGACTATCTCCTTTTACTCAGCGACATTTAGGTGTGGCTCAAACGAGGGTTACACTTTCGATGCAATCAAATGGCTCGGAGATACGATCGCGTAGGCTGAATGTTTGTCGCCAGCCCCTTCTGTGATCGCCCTGCATGAGTTCTAGTTTTTCCGTTGCCGCCAGTCTATCCCCAGGCATTCGCCAAGACATCGGCATCCAAGTGCTTTCGCGTTCACAACCCATCAGTCATCTGGCAGCAACGCACCAGGTAAGTCGGAAGTTCGTCTATCAGCAAGGCGATAAAGCACAGCAAGCGCTCGATGAATCGTTTGCGTCAACGCAGGCGGCGGATGACGAGGTTTTATTCCATCTGCCGGTGACTAAGACCTGGCTGTACTAGCTGATTCTGGGCTTGGTGCTGATCTGTCACAGTTCCTATCGGGGCGTTGTCGAACTATTCCGCGATCTATTTGACCTACCGATTAGCATTGGCACCATCCACAATCGACTCAAAGCGGTAGCCGTGACTGCTGCTGAAATCAATCAAAGTCAAGACCTCTCTGACATTGAGGTGGGATTGCTAGATGAGATTTTTCAAGCTAATAAACCCGTCTTAGTCGGTGTCGATGCGGCCTCAACTTACTGCTACCTACTTCAAGGGGTAGAACACCGCGACGAAGACACCTGGGGTTGGCATCTTCTGGATGTGATGGGTCAAGGCTTCGCCCCAGACTACACCATCGCTGATGGCGGCAGCGGCCTGAGAGCAGGACAGAAAGCAGTGATGCCTGCAACACCCTGCCACGGCGATGTCTTCCATATCCAGCAGCAGTTTGAGCAAGTTGCCAACGGTCTAGCCCGCCAAGCCCAAGGGGCGACGACCCATCGAATCAAGCTAGAGCAACGGATTGCCAAAGCCAAGCAGACCGGCAGCATGACTCAGAAGCTAACCATCCAGCAGGTGAAAGCGAACCGCCGAGAGGCTGGCCTAGTTGCCCGTGCCCGAGATGTCAAAACCCTGTTGCAATGGTTCTCTCACGATGTCCTGGCTCTGGCTGGCCCCGACCTAGCGGTACGCCAAGAACTATTTGACTTCATTGAAATAGAACTCAAACAGCGAGCGGGCAAGCAATATCCGAGCATCCGCAAACTCAGGACGGCACTTCATAATCAGCGTGATCAGCTATTGGCCTTTGCGGGTGTTCTCGATCAGAAGCTGGCCGCCATTGCGATCCACTTTGAGCTACCGCTAGAAGCAGTGCGGGAAGTCTGCTTGCTGCATCGAAAACCGCCTACTTCCGATGCCTACTGGAAACGCTGGAATCAGCTACATAGCAGACTGTCCAGCAAATTTTATGGGCTGATGGAAGCCGTCAGTGAAGTGCTTAAAAAGACGCCGAGGGCAAGCTCGATGGTAGAGAATCTCAATTCTCGCCTGCGCAATTACTTTTTCCTGCGCTGGAGCCTCGGCGACTCCTATCTACATAAGTTTTGCCCAAATTAACGGCAACATGCTCTGATTTTAGCAGTTGAGTTAATCCATGAACCCAAGGTCTGACGAGGGTATCAGCCGCATTCAGGCGAATTTCAATTAATTGCCCCCGTGCGTCGAAGCAAAGTTGTCCAGTGGTGGTAAACACATCGCGTATCAACCGCACAAAGCCAACCTGTTTAAGCACCGGTGTCTCTGTTGTCAGCCAGCCTTTAGCCCAAACTAAGACGTTGTGAGCTAAGGCAGTGAGCGCAGTGAGCATCCGTTGCGCTGGAAAGCGTTTTTTGTTGCGCTTCTTGTTACCCAACGCCTGAGAGTCTTGCTTGAAGGAGGTTTCCACCCCGCCGCCTCGCTGGTCATAACAGCGCAGGTAAGTGAGCCATAGCTCAGAGAACGCCACTGATAGGTCGAGGGTGGTGCATGACATCATCGGGCGAGAGGTTCGTCACCAATACGCCAATCGCCCACTGTTGGTTATTTTTACGACAGCGTACCGCGATGCGAACCACTGGCCGACAATAGTCATGAGCGGTTCGCACTAAGCCAAACTGCCGTCCTGATTGAGTCGGGTCATCAAACCACTGCGTAACGCTAGTCGCTAGCTTACGCGCCCTGGTGGTCGAATAATCTTTGGTGAGTACCCGATAGTTGCGTGCTAGCAGCCAGTCGATGTCTTTGTGGCTACCCCCGCCGCTATCAACGCGCATTAGGGTTCTTGCTCGCTGCTCTGCCGACTGGTCTATCTCTAAGCTTTGCTCTGCCTGGCTAATCAACGGCTGCAACGCTTTGGTGAGCTGTACCGTCCCTTCAAACGTCCGGTCACAGACCACTTCGTCATAGCGGGTGGCTAGTACCCGTCCGAGTTGCCGACCTCGGCGGTTTCGTTTCCCAGCGAAGTAGCCTTTGGTGGCAAAGGCCGCTTTCGGCCCGCAGGGATGACCGCTTATATCGACATCTAGAATCTGTAGTTGCTTTTCATAGTCATGACGATAGCCCTGACTATGCGCCCGGTAGATCTGACCTATCGCTTGATGCATCTGGCTGACAGCCGCCTCATCGCTCGCGTCCAAGGTTTCTTGAATCACCGATTGCTCTGCGCATCGCGCTCGCCCGAAGGCTTGCTGTAAGCCGCTATCGCTGCGCACAAGTTTGTTGACTTCCACCATCCCTTTCGCGCCGCAGAGTAAACCGATAAATCCATCGTAGAGCTTCTCGGTGGGGCTATCTTTGACGGTCTTTTGAGCCACTTTCACCTGCTCGTGAATCGGGGAAAACAACCCCATGCGCTCAATTTTTGCGCCTACACCAGCTAGAAAACTACGGGCTGAAAGATGGACGCTTTGGGCGATCGATTGATTTAAGACGGGGGGTAGAATTTAATAGACCTCTTGCATAATAGGATTCATGGTAGTTTTGTAGACTTTGGTTCACTGTTTCCCTCACAGACAGATGAACTACGAAGCCAGCCAAGCCCTCAGCCTCA
>Ga0115546_1001629_pt1 | contig 13758 bp, 21 predicted proteins | sample COGITO_mtgs_1004_FD_87186 | JGI IMG/M metagenome (GOLD analysis project Ga0115546, IMG submission 87186) | Pelagic marine microbial communities from North Sea - COGITO_mtgs_100413 | ecosystem: Environmental > Aquatic > Marine > Epipelagic | place: Germany:Helgoland, sampling site Kabeltonne...
GTCCTCTGCCCTTTTGATCAGACTTTGCAAGTCTTTGAAAGTTTCTGTAACGCCATAATATTCGTGGAATCCCATTGTGTCAAACTGCTCCAACTGCAATACCTTGTCGCCAGCACCGTACTGGCACATGATCTCTGCAACTCCTGCCATGCTAAACAAATGTAATATACGCACAAGACTTTTATTTAACTACGGTTAATAAAGCATATGCCATATAGATTGAAAGGTGGAGAATATGTATCATATAAAACTCACAGTTTTTGTTCATTAGAGAATAAATGGTTTGATAAAAAACAACATCCTGGATTATACTGTCCTGATTGTGGTATGAGAGTAAGATTAAAAGCAAGATTTAGGAATAATCGTGTATGACAAACAGATCACTTAAATGTCGTCAATTATGCACAAAGATGAAAAAGGTAGGTAAAGTAGGGCAAGGACAAATAGGTAAAGTAAATGGTAAAACATATGTTGATAATGTAAAACTATGCAGGACTTGTGGTAGATTTATGTATTTAGATGTTTTTAGATGTCCTTGTTGTAATCAAAAAGTAACTAATAAATCAAGAAGATATAAAAGATTATCATAAAGAGTCATGACGTATCGACGTTCTTTGACTCTGTTAGCAGGCTTTAAGAGGGCTACCGTATTAGGGTAATCCCTGACAAGCCTATCATACTACACACATGGCAGTATAAAAGTCTTATTGTTTCTCACAGTCTACGCAGTTACGCTGGTGTTTGGCATGAAACTTGCATTTGACCACTTTTTTTGCAGGTTTGTCGCTAAAAGATGGGCTTGGTTTCTTGCCTTTTTTAAAATAGGACATAACTAACAATGATAATATTAGTATATAAACCGTATTTGTGTTGCGAAGCAACACTTTCAAAAGCAAGAAATAAAAAAGCACTAAGGGAAAAAACTATACGTATAACACTGTTATATCTATACGTATAGTATTTTACAAACACTTATTATCTTTACAATAATATCATAATCATGTTATCTAATAAAGAAAAGATGCTAGTTACTTTGTCTTATTATCAGGGAGCTTGTGATAATGTCAAAATGCACACGCCTGTAGAGAAACATGATATGCTTCAGGATGCAGTAATAAAATCTACGAGTAAGATCCTAGAAGAACTAGGAATAGATATGCCTAATCCGTATGAAAACAAGGACCTGTATGACTATATGCAGGAAATGGAAGAAATCACAGGGATATTATGCAAGGAGGATGAACATGGTAAATTCGGTATGTAAGGGCAAATGTGTTCATGGTGGTATCATGAAGATTGCAGGCATGAAATTAGATACCAGAGCAGGCAACAGAGGAAGTTTCAAATTGGGATATAAACGCTGTAGAAAGTGTGAATACTTTGTAATGTATGACGGAGTAAGATGTCCTTGCTGTAATGGCGTACTAAAGAGCAAGCCTAGAAACAATACATCTAGGCGTAATTTGCGTGAGTATAATGAAAAACTATGTAAAACTGTTTAGAATTTGGAGATTGGTCATTATGGTCCAATGGCTCAGATAGGTCATTTCCGTCGTCTTTAAATACCAAAGAATCTAATACTATCTATGAACTATTGTGGTCAATGTGACAAGAAAGCAGTAACCAGGATAAAGTTAGGGGATAGTAATGACAGCAGGTGGCTATGCATAAAACACTATAATCTATACATGAACGCAAATTCTGAGCATAAGGTAGTATTTCAGAGAGCAAGTGAGATACAAAGAGAGTAACCAAAAGGATAAATAACACTATAGACAGTAATAAGAGTATGTGTGAACACGTTGTATTTGGTCAACGTTGTTATAAATGTGGTAAGCGAGTAGCAAAGTCTCATGACTTGACTAAAGATTATCTTATGCGTATGTGGAATTTTGGTTCAGTTTAATTAGGTTAGACTAACTTACATTTTCGGAATTTTTTTTCGGCTTTAAAAAACGCTGGGCGCGCCCGATATATAAAGGTTACGGCGGTTGTACTTTTTTTACAATCGTGTCTATGATTTATATAGGGCATTTTTGGCACTCCCCACGCCTACGCTTATAAAGTAACCTTTATTTCCACTCTAGGCACGAAATCTCATTAATTTCATAAAAAATGTTTATATACCTAAAGGGCGCACTTGTTTAAAATCAATAAGAGAAAGTAATTACGCTTGAATGATATTATGAATGATAATACTTTGAATGATAATATGTTTAATTGTTGTCTATACTGTATTTGTTATTGATAATCCCTTTGATTACCCCTTTTATCTACTTAGTAATTCTGTCTTATGAATTGCCTGAATATGTTTATTCAATTCTTCATTGGTCATATCATGAGCATGACAATAACCACAATTAACCATGTCTAATATCCTTCAATATGCGTTTAATGTCCTTGATATCATTAGGTATAGCTATATAACCACATATACCCACAATGCAACTAAATGATACTATCATGCCTACTAAGGATATACTGTTAATATCTATCATTGTTTAACTCCTCAATATCCTTATGCTCTATCTCTATTATATCATTTTCATCTATGCAATCAATCAATATACTATGATTATACTTATCATTAGTTGTGTAATATTGGTTTAATTCCTCATTATACAGAATTATACTATGTACCATCATATCATGCACCTAATCATAGTCATGGTAATAATCATCTTCGTGTGCTTCATTATAGTAATCATATAGTAATTCCTTATCAATAGAATATTCTTCAATAACATCATCTTTGATAATATGCTCTAATATCCAACATTTAATATAATAAACTCTAGTGTTTACCTTAATGCCATAACTGTATTTCTTACGCCTATAATATGACTTTAATCTATTCATGTTTATTCAATTCCTCAATGATATATTCTATTTGTGCTGCTATTACCATGTCTAATTGGTGTATTAATCCTTGATTATTCATTATTCTTATACTCCTTTTCTAGCTCTTTATACATTTTAGTTAAGAAATCTCGATTATTATCGTAATTATTTAGACAATTATTAACAGATATTTGAATTAAATTCGTTATTGCCTCATAATTTAACCCATTTTGATTTAATAGCATAATAATCGTCATTATATCAGCTTCAAAATCTCTTTGAATTTCTTTTAATCCTTCAAAATCATTCATTGATAATAACCCTCATTATAATATTTTAATTCGTTGTCAATGGCACTTTCAATATCAAAGATACTATAACCAAAATCTAGATAATCGTGTATAATTTCGTCTTTTTCCATACCGTATTTTTTACATATACGCTTAAGCTCTTTTTCTTCGTCTTTTGTCATAAATTCTAATTGATAATCGTCTATAACATCACATTGATTAAAGAAATCGTGTTTAAAGTAATCATTAGATGTTACTATATTCTGTTTATCATCTTTGATATTATCCCATTTACCATATTTTGTAATTTTCCCAGTTTTACCATTCATAATGCAAAATCTGTTACTATCTGTAAACATGTTTAGTATAGAATAATCCATATATGCTAAAATCCAAGATAATAGCCTTGTATCACTAATTTGTGAATTATCTTGATTTGTTGGATAAATTGCATCTTTATGATTAGTCATAATTTGAATAGCCATATTGTTTAATGTGTCCATATCTAACGTACCATTATGATATAAAATATCGTTATTACTGTAATACTCTAATTCATTAGATGAACCGTTTTTAATCTCAAATCCATGACAATTAAAAGCATTAGTCGTGCCATGTGACGTAATTCTATAATGTTGTATCATGGATAAATTACCCTTTTTCTTATGTTCTTTTGTTAGTTTGATTAATTCATCTAATTCTATACCCTTTTTAATATAGATAGCTTGTTTCTTGTTGTCAAATACCCCAAATCCGTTGCCATGAGGGTTTGTTTTTTCCATGTCATGCATGGTTTTCTTAGTAGGAATCATGTTTTCACATTCAATTATTGATATAACGCACATTTTAGAAACACTCCTCAATAACATAATTAACCGTATTCTTTAATTTATTCATATAGTTTTCAATCATGTTATCTGTATACATTCCTTGAATATAGAAATTTTGCCCATTGTTTAAGCCTTTTAATTTTAGGAAATTAACATTAGCTATTTTTTCTCGTTGGTCATATTCAGAGTAAAAGCTAGTCTCTAAACTCTCAAATTGATTATCTATTGGTAAATGATTTACCATACTCTGATAAAATAATATTTTGTGATTACATGATTTCTTTTCATCTATTCCGTAATTATCTGATAATTTGTGATAATTTGAAGATTTGACATATAATTTTAATCCGTACCATTCCATTGAAGCTTTAATTAGAAAATCAGTATTACAGTTTGTTTTAAATCGTATTGTATGAGTTTTTGTATTATTTACAGATAAATAATAATTAACAATATCAATTACAGCATGGACATATTCTACTGATATTTCTTTATTATCAAACATATTTCCTACTCTAATCTCTAGCGTTTTATGTTTGTTATAGCAAAAATTAAGATGTGCGTATCTATCTGAATAATCAGAATTTGGATTTAATTGGTTTTCTGCTAAAAATTCTCGTTTAGAATATTGTACGCCTTTAAGCCTTTTATAAAATCTTGAATTTTTGTTTATTTTTCTGTTATCAGCCCATGTTTGAATCTCTGATAAAAAGAAATCATAAAATTCCTTAGTTGCTAAAATTGCATAGTCTTTTTTATCGTTTTTAAAACTCATGTGAACATGTAAACCGCATGTACTGTTTACTTCGTCAGGATAATTATTTAAAATAAAATCCTTAACTTCATTTACTCTTAGTTTTGGACTAGCAATTTCTCCAACTCCTTGATTGCAATCACATTCACATGAACATTCGCAATCACAGTCCATACAACAATTATTATAATCATTATTCATCATTCGACAATTATGCGATAAAGTTTGGTTTTCTTGGAATGATTCAATACATTCATCACACCTATCATTTTTAACGCATGATAATTTTTCACATATTTTATCAATGATACATTCACAGCTTTCAAAATGGTTTTCACAGTCCAAACAAATCATACATTCATCACAATTACATTCATAAATACTAATATCGCAATTTTCGCAAGCTCTACATTCAATACATTCACAATATTGTTGACAGTCACAATTATCTCGACAATTCCCATTGCAATCACTATCAACATCTTCAAACTGTACGCTTGAATCATCTTTTAAATCTTCATGTCCGTTATACCAATAACCTTCTAATTCTATACCTAGATAAGCAATATGGTTTTTTGAAGTTTGAATATAATCATTAGTGTTTAATGATTTGATTTTCAATTTTTGCATACTACTAAATTATTTTAGATGTTAATATTAAGCTTGGTCAATAAACATTAACCTTTTAGTCAAATATAGCAAAGTTTATTTGGGGGTAAAAGAATCTATATAGATTGAAGAAAAAACCATAGTTTAAAGATTTACTATTGTTTTGTAAACTTTGTAAAAAATTAAAATTATTTTTTTGACAAGTTGACAAAATAACGGTATGGAAATTATGGATACTATCCTTAGTATTCATACTATGGTAATGTACCGAACCATACGGTACACCCTTATATAGCGTACCGTACCATACCGTAAAGTACGGTACGAGTACCTCAAAGTACGAATTTTTACGGTACAAAGTGCATTTTACAGTCTATACATGTTATGAAAATTTTTTTCTTTTTAGACTACCAGAAAGTATCAGCAGAACATTTTCCATTCAAACATTTTGTAGACACCCCCCCCTTGTATTTTTTGGTCTCTGAAATTGGCTTGATAACCATGCCGTCTGGTGTCATGTATGCTGCCATGTTGTCTGCCAGGTCATGTCTTAGATACGTGTTTGCTCCTACTGCACAGTTCTTTCCTATCTTTACGTGCTGGTGTATTATTGCATTGGACCATATCTCTGTACTGTCTCCTATCTCACAAGATCCTAGCAGTATTGCTCCTGTTGCCACGATACAGTCGTTGCCTATGATGCAGTTGTGGCTTATGTGTACCCCATTGTCTATCTTTGTACCCTTGCCAATAACTGTGTCACGAAATCTGCCACGATCTACGGTGCAGTTGCTGCCAATCCATACGTCATCTTGTATGTCTACCCCATGATTATGTGTGTTAAAGTTAAGCTTGCCATCTCTCCTAGTAAAGTGAAATCCCTCTCCGCAAAGTATTGTGCCTGTCTTGATCATGACGTTTGTGCCAATGTGCAGGTACTTGTTGTATGGTTTTGGTATCGAGTCATATCCGTCAAGGCATATGCCACCTAGTAATCCATGTGTCATTCCCACGAGTCCTTTATCGCATAGTGCATAAAGCAAGTTTCAATATAGTCCTTGTCGCATATCTTACAATGTATCTTGTTTGGCGTACAGTCCTTGCATTTGTGGTCCTTCTTGGTCATAGCACCCTATCCCTGTATTCTCTGATTGATCTTACTAGCCTCATGACTTCCTTGTCGTACTCAAACTCCAATCCCAATGAGAATATACAATCTTCCATGTCAAGTTCCTTTTCATTGTACCATTCTGGATGCGTGTTTACATGAACCATGTCATGTGACTTTATCACGTCATACGGATTCTCACGCCAGTTGTGTCCTGAATCTGATATGTACTTGAATCTCATGTCAAAGTTTGGAGAGTATATTCCAGACTGATTGAGCAGTTCGACTGTCTCCTGATTTACGTCTACTCCTCGCAAGGGCTTGTGAAACGTAACTGACGGATCTTCCAGCTCTCCTATGTGATGCTGCAACAATCCTAACTGTATTATTATCTCGCTACAGCATTTGTTTGCATCCTGGTTCTTTATGGAGTTGTCATAGTGCAACCCTACGTTCATTCCAAGCTCCCGAATTGTCCTTATGCGTTGCAGGTTTTCTGCTTCCAATGCGTTGTAGTACGGAGAGGACAGCAGTATGTAGTATGTTGACCTTATGCCGTTTTTTGCCTCAAAGTCTGCCATCTCTACTGCCTTTTGTAATGAAATGTCTACGTCATGTCTGAAGAAAAAACTGACTCCGCCTTCCAATCCTTCCTTGACAAATTCCAAGTAGGATTCATAAGTCCACATTATTCTAAGTCGTCTAGGAACGTAGGATTCTTGTTCAAAAACAGGTCACACTGAGTACATTCCTCTTTCTCAATATGTGCATAGATTAATCTTTTAATTGCTGCAATCCCTAGCTGTTTCTTGCTCTTTGGATTCTGCAACAGCATCTTGCCCATTCTGCATATGTCATTGTCTACCTCTACAAGATACTTTATCCTCTTGTCTAGCTCCTTGAGGTCCTCATTGGTTTTAATGGCATACTTTAATCCCTTTGTTGTCATTGGTCTTACTACCCTGTGACACTCATGCTTGCATTTTTCTGTCCTACAGTTCTCATGTATGCACTCCCTGCAATCTTCCTCGTCATCACGTATTTCCCACACTGTCTTAAACTCCCACTCTCCTGATATGCTGTTCTTCAGGCTTTGCGTAGAGTTTGCTCCCAGCAGTATTGCATCATAACTGTTTGCATCAGTTGCAAATCTGCTGTCACGTACCATCTTGATTCTTCTTGCATAGTCCTTGCACAGCTTGTCCTCATGCTGGCACAGGTGGTTGCCATGCTTGTCCTTTGCGTTGTGTTCGTTTTCCATCTTTACTGCAAGTGCTGCAAGTTCTCCTGCCATGTGACAGTTCCAGGTCTCGTACTTTTCAATGTCCTGCTGTCTTGCCTTTGTGATGATGTCCTTTGCTGGCGTGTTCTTTCTTTCATAGTCTCTGATCTTTTCTTTGAGTTCGTCAATGTGAGACTCTATGTAATTGTCATTTACCCTTACAGGTTTCTCATATTCCTTAACCTTTGAGTCCATGTAATCCTTTTGAATGTAACTGTATAACGCCGTTTTGCCAAATGACCACTCGTATTTCTTTCGTAGTCTGTTCATAATTGATGCAACGTCTTTAATCTCTGGATCCTTGATACCTTCAAGTGCTGCCAAGTTCTTTATCTCTGCCTTGTCTATGTTGTCTCCAATGTTCTTGGCTAGTTTCTGGACCAATGGCTTTAAGTCTTTCTTAACGTTATCTGAAATCGAGGATATTCTGTCTATTAACTGTTTCGCTTCCTCATTCATAATAAAAAAAATAGAGTTTTAGTATATAAACTTTATATACTATTACTCTGATCTTCTGTTCTCACAGACTTGATTGAATATCATACCAATGGTTGCTGGATGTGTAATACCTGCATTGTTACACACACGCTGGACACCATTAAATACACATAACATTCTTTCTGTCATTTCGGCAGCAGTTTTTGTTATCTGATCTACTTGGTCTCCTGGTAATGCTATTCCGTCAAGATTTAACTTGTCTGCGGTTACTGAAGATTGCACTGTGCTTGCCTGAGAACCACCTGCGGATTCTTTACAAGCCGATTTCTTTGTCTTAAAGTCAAAGCTAAAATGAGCTTCTTCTTTGTCCTTGTATTGCCATTGTAAGGAAGTCTCTCCTTTGTACTCCTTTTCTCGGCATACGAGAATCTGATGACAAGAAGGGCAACTATCTTCAGCACCCTTTGTTTTTGGAATCATTACAAAAGTATGGAATAAAAAAGGATTTAAGTGTTACTCGTCATCTGTTAAGATTTTCACACCTAATGTATTCTCACACATTGACTTGAATCCGTTAAGAGCAACCAGAATGTTGTTCTTGTCTGGATCAGTTTCTAGGAATTGGTCAACGTGCATTGAATCTTCAGGGTTAAATGCCCATGATATTTCTATCTTGGAACCCTTGCTAAAGTTCTTTAGACTAAACTTTACTCTCTCTACTGTCTTGAGAGATGTCGTCTTGTCTATGAAGTTTCTTTCCTCTGACATAATAATATGGATTGACTAACCTCCATTTAAGTTTTCTGCCTTCGTTGTAAGCGATAACACTTTTAGCTTTGTATCTTCTACTAGCTGCTGCCAGTCGGATCTTTTCCTCAGAACTAATTTTAATTTTACCCGACCGTGAGTATTTTGCTTGAATGAGCAGCGTTCCAGAAAGTTTGGATGATCTAGGAGGTGTAGCAACCAGATCGAACACTCCTTTGCTCGCATAGGACCGAACCACATAGTAGCCTCTATTGACGAGCCATTTAACGATCCTATATTCAAAATTCCTTCCTGAGACATAATTCTTATTGGGCATCCTCGTTTATCCAGAACAGGTATATTGCCCACTCGTTGTCATTCAAAAGCATAGTCTCTGTATTACCCAATGGTCTTGCTTCTCCGTAGTAACCTGATCAGCATGGTTCTCTATGGCTTCATGCAAAGATTCGTGTATCAAAGTATCAAACAAACCCCATATTGTCAGGTGTCCGCCAAGCCATACCTCTGTAGTTCCGTCATGCGTATGGAACTCTGCATGGGCTTCGTCGCCTTCCTCTAAGTGGATTCGCATTTACAAGTCTCCCTGTCGTGACATGACTCACATCTGTTTTGTCCGCACTTGTTTAAAGTAATTAATTTATTCGTACTCCAGCAACAGTGACACAATCCTCTCATGCTTTAGCCCTCCCAATATTGTTAAAGAGTTCTGCCCTTTTAAGTCCTTCATATGTCATCTTTACATCCTTGACACAATGGTCTATGATGTAATCCATGCTCTTTTTCCACAACTTGTGGTCCTTAAAGTGAGTGATGTACCAATATTTCAAGTCTACAAAGGTTTTCTCGTCGTTGCCTGTCGTCTGTCTGATAAAGTTCTTCAATGTGTTACGCTTGGCTTTCATGGTAGTTTTCATCATCCTCCATGTGTCTCCATAGAACTGATAGCCGTAGCCTGGAATAAGATCCTGCTGGTTAGTCAAAAGACATCTTGATCTAAAGTACGGATTGTCAAACTTTGTACTGTAATGTCCTACTACATGATGTGCCTGCTTCATATTATGTGATAGTGTAGTTAAAAGTCTCTTGTCAAAGTCAAACGTGCTTTGCGATACTGCCTTCTTTATGTCACTTTTGGTTATCGAATCCTGTACGTGTTCTATTTCTTCTGTAACTATGTCTCGCAGTATTCCGCAATAACAAATGATAAAGTTCTGTTCTGGATCAAAGTCTGATGTCTCTATGTCATAGATGAACTGATGTCTGATTCCTATTTCCAAATATCTGTACTGTATCTCAGTGAACGGTTTATGTTTAACTTTTTCAAATAACTTGTCTACTTCAAATCTGTGCAACTTTGCATGACGGTCAAACCTTGCTTGAATCTCAGGTAATGTAAGGTTTCGCATACAACATTTGTCCGCTGTTGTAAGTTAATAAACCTTTATATAATCGACAATTTTCGCAGAACTCGAATCTTGGAATTATAAAGTTACCAAAGAACAAGAACTGTGGCTCTGTAAATATAGCCTGCTGCTTTTTGTTGTCATATTTCTTTGGCATCTTAAACTCTCTGCCTACGTTGTCTTTCCACCATTGTGATTCTGTTATCTGTATTATTATTTCCTTAGCCTCTCTTTCTGCTGGAGAATTAATCGGTGCTATCTTGTATGCCTTTATTGCATCTGCTAACTTTCCCATTATTTACCCCTCATCTTATCTGAGGCATAAGTTGGAAATAAGTCAGGAATCCAAGCATGGAAAAACAATGCAACACTCATAGACATGGCTCTCCACCAATGGGTTCTGTACCCCATGCAGTTATCTTTCAAGTGTTTGAATCCTATACCCATGTGTATTTACCTCCAGACTCTATAAGTGAGTTTGTTTTGTTTAATAGTTTGTCAATCTCTGCATCTGCCTTCTCCTCAGTTGAAAACCACATTGGTCTTTCCATAAGCTTTGCAACTGCCTGTGAATGTGTTACAGGATTTGTAAATACGAATCTGATGTACTGTGACTTGTCCATATGTTCCATCATGCTAGTGTTGCGTTCTCCTGGCGTACTCATTCCCAATGTCTGCAAGGAATCATTTAGCATCTTGATTGCCCTAGTTGCGTGGTCCTTTGTTGACAGTTCTTCCAAGTCTAATCTTGTATATGCTTGAGTCAATCTGCACAAGTCCTCATATGTTCTGATGTCTACTGACAGTGACTCATCCTTTTGCTTTACCTGTCTTAACTCTGACCACCATTTTGTAAGTACGTCATCTACATCATCAGGTATTACAGGATTCAAAGTTCTTGCATATGTTATGAACTTGCTCATCTGTTCTATGTCAAGTGAAGGTGTTATCTCTCCTCGTCTTACTTTCATAATATGCTTTGCTATCTGCAAGTCATCATCCATACTTGGAATGTCTCTTACTAGAAATACCAAACCGAATCTTGACAACAGTGAGTCAGGCAGATTGATGTTTTCGTTAATTGATAGTTCAGGATTCCATCTGCTTTTCTTTGGGTTTCCTGCTGCAATAATTGACACCTTGACCTCCCATGTAATGTCTATGCCAATCTTTCTGAGACTGAACTTTTGTGACTCCATGACTTCGTGACAGTATGTCCTGTCTGCATCATTCATCTTTTCAATCTCGTCTAGTGCTGCAACTCCACCGTTGCACAAAGTAACTGATCCAGGCTTTCCTATTCGAGTTCCGTCACTCAGATTGTCTACACCGCCGAATAGCCCTGCTCCGCTTGCTGATTTCCCACTTACATAGTCTGACTTTTTTACCACGTTCGTTACGAACTTGAGCAACTGTGTCTTTGCTAGACCTGGATCTCCTAGCAGTAATGTGTTGATGTCTCCCCTTGCCGTATCGGTTTGCACACCGCCTAGACAGGTCAACAATAGTCCTTCCTTGATCAGATACATATTTCTGATGTGCGGAGCAAATGACTTTATGACTTCTGTTTTGTCCAAATCCTTGAACTGCTGTATCTCATCCTCAGTTGGCAGCATAGGCTTGTCATCTGAACAAGTGTATTCGCTGATGTCAAAGAATCTGTGGTATGTAAGATCCTTTGCTGCTCTCTTTCTGGACCTTAGTGTGCCACGTAAATTTAATTTTGTTCCTGGCTGTATCTGTACTATGTTGTCTCCATAGATAAATCCTGTAAGGTGTATCGGATTTGCCTCTCCCTGTTCTGTCATTAGGACTTTGCGTAACTGACCTTTGGTTACTTGTTTCTGAAAGCACTCCAAGTTGCATCTGTCACACCTGAACTTTTGTGGCATATCTCTCCAATCTTTAAAGTCCTCTGGATAGTCAAAGTGTTTTTCTGTACTACAATTTCCAAAATTAGGACATTGGTAAACTATCTTGATAGCATAATGTTCTATCTCTGATTGTCCTGCTACTATTGTTTGTAATAATATGTTGCCGTCATTCTCATGTAACGGTCTGAGGTCCTCAAGTTTTAAAAGATTGCAAGTCTCTCCGTTCTTGTCTACAAACGAAGTCATTCGTTTAATGACTCCCTGATTAAATTACATATCTCTCTTGATGTTCTTCTACCCCATTTCTCTTTGAACTTTACAAAGTCAATCTGATAGCATGGTGGAATGTAGGTATCGTGTCTCACGACAATCTATACGTATAGTCTTATTATTATATCTTTCTCGGTCTTTTTTGCTATGTGGTTTTGACCTTGTTATACTTTTGCAGCAAGGACATATTTTTACATCCAGCATATAATAGACTTCGCATCTTTTGCAACGCCTGTGATTGTCATAGATAGGTCTTGTTGCTTTCTGTACTTTTAGAGAATCACATATGCCTTTGCATACATTTACCACAATATAAAGTACCGTACCGTACTTATAAAGTTTGCGAAAAAATAAAAAAGGGGTTAATCCCTATTATACCAGAGATTATCTTCTAACATTTCTTCTAGTACAGGTTGTGCTATCTGTTCTTGGATTTTTTTGTCCTCAGTAGTTGCGTATCTGCTGTTCTCATTCAAGTATTGTTGATACTCTGAATGTGCTTGACTGTAATATGTTATGTAGCCTTTAGGATTGACGTTTGTCTTTCCCTCATACTCATATACATCTTCACATCCTAGCAAGACTTTGTGCTGATCTGCATACAACCAACTATCACAGATTGGTCGCAAATCTATTCTTTCAGAGTTTTTGGTGTATAACTCATAGTCGATAGCTTGAATACCTTTCCATGCACCATAGTGGTCATAGAACACATCATCAGCACCATTGGCTTTGTTTTTGTATTCTTCACTTAGTACATAGTGTTCCAATGTTTGCTGTGCTTTACATTCTTGAATTGCTTGTAGCAAGTCTCCTACTTGACCTTTTATCTCAATGTTGTTGTATTTCCCATGTTCAAACTCTGAGATAACAAATGAGGTTCTGTCCTGTATTGCTGCACTGTTACCAAGTCCACGTTGACATTCATCTAGTTGTTTTAACAATCTTAGATGTGTTGCCTCTGTTGCATCAGCTTCTCCCTTGAACAATTTCTTTTGAAGTTTCTCAATTAATTTTTCTTCAGGAGTTCTGTCATCTACAACAACTTCTGGTTCTGGAACTGCTGTTAGTCTAGCATATTCCTCTGCGTATTGTTCTTCAGTTAGGACATGAGCATATTTCTCTAGGTCCTCTAAAGAAAATGGCTCAACTTCTCCCTCCCATACACATTGGTATGACGTAGCAGATTCTAGCCAACAAGATTGACCATGATAGTCAAACGGTACTTGAACTACTGATTCTTCTGCGTATGCAAAAGTTACACCGATTGCTAATAGTGCAACGATTGCGA
>Ga0115546_1001637_pt1 | contig 13722 bp, 10 predicted proteins | sample COGITO_mtgs_1004_FD_87186 | JGI IMG/M metagenome (GOLD analysis project Ga0115546, IMG submission 87186) | Pelagic marine microbial communities from North Sea - COGITO_mtgs_100413 | ecosystem: Environmental > Aquatic > Marine > Epipelagic | place: Germany:Helgoland, sampling site Kabeltonne...
CAAAGGGCCATTGGCACTTCCATGAGGAGTACTTTGCTATCTGTAATAGCCGTCATCTCAAAAGAATCTGCATCCCAAAGTCCAAAACCATCTCTTTTGTCCAGAACCTGACCTCCTAAAACAATGCTACCCTCCAAAACAAAGGCATAGACACCATTTCCTGCTTGTTTGAGCCGATACGTATCACCGGTACCGTTTTGAAACTTCCCCAAATGAAACCAAGCATCCTGATGGATCCAAACACCTTGATCTGCTGGATTGGGTGATAAAATTTGATAAAATTGATTTTTTTTCTCTATAGATGTTAAGGAAACCTGATCATAGCGAGGCGCTACTTGCTTCAACTTTGGGAAAATCCAAATCTGAAGAAACCGGACTTCTTGATCCTTGTTTTTATTGTATTCACTATGATGAATGCCGGTGCCCGCACTTAAGGCTTGCACATCACCTTCTCGTATAATAGCCACATTGCCCATACTGTCCTTGTGTTCCAGATCGCCGGCTAGCGGAATGGAAATAATCTCCATATTGCTATGGGGATGGGTACCAAATCCATTACCAGGTGCCACACAATCATCATTGAGCACTCTGAGTGCCCCAAAATTCATTCTATCCGGGTGGTGGTAATCAGCGAAGCTAAAAGAATGATAAGAGTCTAACCATCCATGCTGGGCATGACCCCTGCTGCTGGCTTTATGTAGAATAGTTTTCATTTGGTACTTATGAATTTAATTAGACAAATTTAAGTAGCTTTTCCGATTTTTGAGTGTGAATTTTCACGGCTTCCCAGCCTATCAACGCCATTTTCCGAATCGTACCCCATCTGTATTGACCCATCGATCCTGAGGCACCCAATACCCGATGACAAGGTATCAATACGGCAATAGGATTAGCTCCGACGGCAGTACCTACTGCCCTGGAGGCCAAAGGATTCTTCAGATATTTGGCGATGGCCCCATAGGTACTCAGTACCCCACTCGGTATATTCAACAGCGCCTGCCATACTTGGAATTGAAAAGGTGTTCCCTGTAAATGTAAGGTAAGTCCCTCCTTGAGCCCTTTAGTACCGGCCAAAAAGTTTTTAACCTGATCTTGATACCTATCTTGCCTTGCTATAATTTGGGCATTTGGAAATTGTTGTTGCAAGCCTCTTAAGGCTTCATGAATGTCCTGGTAAAACATCAAATGACAAACGCCTTTACTGGAAGATCCAATGATCATGTTTCCAAACATACTTTCGAAAAAATCATAGTAAACGAGTCGTTTTTTGCCCTGGATTTGTGAGGAATTTACCTCCATAGGCACTAATTTCACCTTTTTATTCTCTGATGAATCAGAAAAAACGTCCCTATTGCAGTCCAAAACTTGACGCAGGGTCTTGGATGAGATGAATGCCATAAACACCCGCATATCTACACCGGCCCATAATTGCATCGCCGCATCCATTTCTATGCTTGTGACGTCGCTATGATGATCTGTAAATAGCGCTGTTTGCCCGTGGCTAGGGTTTAATTTGGCTCCCAGAAAGTTTGCTATTTGATCGTATCTTATTCCTTGAGCTCCTTTCACCTCTCTTTATTTTCATGCCTTGGGCGTATCCGACTTTAGTAACTCGATTTCATCACACAACTTTTGATACCAATCCTCGCCATATTTCCTAATGAGTGGTTCCTTTAAAAATTTATAAATCGCTACGCCTTTGTTTTTACCTAAGATCCTGGCACATTCACAAATACTCCATCGATCATAATTGAGGGTTTCATATTCTTGCAATTGGACAATCCTTATGGGATATAAATGGCAACTTATGGGCTTGCGAAAGTTTGATTTACCATCAATCCATGTCTGTTCAAGACTACATTTTAAAGTTTTTTCATCATCATAAAAGGCAAAACTACATTCTTTACCCTTGAGGGTCGTTGTGGAGAAATCCCCCTCTTCATCTAGGATATAGGCGCCTTCTTTATCCAATATGTCTTTCGATTCTTGGGATAAATAAGTTTTTGCTTCTTTGACAGCATCCTCAATCAGCGGTAGCTCATCTAGTTCCAAAGGAGCCCCAAGGTCTCCTTCCACACAACAAGCTCCTTTACATTTGTCTAAGTCACAGATGAACTGTTCTTCATAAATATCTGAAGAAATTACGGTTTTGTCTATTATGATCATTGTTAGTACATTGAAAGATTAAAATTAACCAATAAGCCTCAATAACCTTCAACTGTTTTGAATTTTGGCTTATGGTCGTATTATAGGGATAGTTACTGACGATATAAAGAATTGGAAATTCCAAACATTATGCTGATCAAATAGAACCTTAGGGTGGCTCTAAAACTACTGCTTAATAACAAAACTAACCACGAAATAAAAATTTATTATTTATTAATTTAGATTAACTCAGAACTCAGAACTTATCAATTACTTTGCTCCAATAAAAAAATAATTTATCATTACTTAAAAAAATATCTTATGACCTTAACACTTATTTTATCCTTACTGACCTTAAACCTATCCCCACTTGAAACGGTATCTGTAAATACTCAAGAAAGTACTATTGAATGGGAAGGGGGCAGTGCTACTACCACTCACAATGGACTTATCAGTTTAAAATCTGGTACTCTAGAGATCTCGGATGGCGAATTGACCGGGGGTACTTTTGAAGTTGATATGACATCCATCACTAATTTAGATGTTTCAGAGGCCTATCGCGGTAAATTAGAAAATCATCTTAAATCTGAAGACTTCTTTGATGCCAATACATTTCCAACCGCACAATTGGTCATCGTGAAAGCTACTGCAGAAAAAGGAAACCTATACCGAATCGTCGCTGATTTTACCGTTAGAGATATTACAAAATCTATTGAATTTGATGCCTCCTTAACACCTACTGGAAATGGTTATACAGCATCGGCCACCTTCACTTTTGACCGTTCGGAATATGAAGTAAAGCATCGATCAGGAAATTTTTTCATGGACTTAGGTGATAAATTGATTTATGATGAAATAAAAGTGGCTATATCGGTAGTCACTCAAAACTAATCTAACAAGAAGATCTAATTAAAAGGAATATCTATAGATTTAAACAGTGTAAGCGGTTGATCAAAAAGTCAACCGCTTATTTTTTGCCCCACGCTCAAATAGATTCATATTACTAGAATATTGAATATATTTATAGCATGTACTCAGCAAAAGACCCTGCTACCCACATGAAAATCCAAGGATATAAAACGACATCTATAACCCCTCTATTCAAAATTAGATGTCTAATAAACTATTTTCAATAATCAGACCCTTATCAAAACTGAGCGGTTCTTACTTCTTTATGTATAAACACTCCAGAAAATATTAAAAAAAGGCTCTTAGAAATGAATCCAGCCTTGTGCGGTCAATTCAATGGTGTTTTTATTGTTGGTAACCATAACCTTACCTAAATCGGGCGCATGTATATAACCAATGGTGGTGATGTCATCGTGGTTTTTCATTTTCTCAAAATCCTTTTGATCGATGGTGAAAAGGAGTTCATAATCTTCGCCCCCATTGAGCGCTGCGGTGTTGGGATCCATACTGAACTCAGCAGCGGTTTCAAAGGTTTGCTTTTCAATGGGTAACTTATCTTCATAAATACAAACTCCTTTTTGGGATTGCTTGCATAAATGGAAGATTTCAGAGGCAAGCCCATCCGAAATATCAATCATTGAAGTAGGTAAAATGCCCAAGTCTCGTAATTCATGAATGACATCCATCCGAGCTTTCGGACGCAATTGCCGGCCCACGATGTAGGAATATTTGTCTAATTGCGGTTGCATGTTTGGATCTACTTTAAAAACTTCTTTTTCACGTTCCAAAATTTGCAAACCCATATACGCACCGCCAATGTCTCCTGAAAGACATAATATATCTCCCTCTTTGGCCCCATTTCTATAGACAATGTTATCAGGGGCCGATTCACCGATGAGGGTGATCGAAATGACCAAACCAGATCTTGAAGAGGTCGTGTCTCCTCCTACTATATCTATCTGATAATCTTTTGCTGCCGCATGAATCCCCTCATAAAGTGCCTCCACAGCCTCCACAGACATGCGATTACTCAAACCTAGGCTGATGGTCATTTGTTTGGGTATTCCATTCATTGCTGCAATATCCGAAACGTTCACCGTTACCGCCTTGTAGCCAAGATGTGCCAATGGCATGTAGCTCAGATCAAAATGGACTCCCTCCAACAGCATATCAGTACAGATTAACTTCTTATGATCTGCTCCTACATCAATAACGGCAGCGTCATCTCCAATGCCCTTTAATGTTGAGGCGTGTTGAAGGACTACACCCCGATTAATTTTATCTATAAGTCCAAATTCTCCTATAGCTCCGATTTCTGTACGCTTTGGTGTATCCATTTTCATTATTTTCTATGACTGATAAATGCCTTATAACTCCCTTTTAATGATACATTACCACTGCATTGGGCGGTATGAACGGCTACCTATTCTCTTAAATTCATCTGATATTTAATGCAAAAATAACAAGGTTAACATGGAATTATAATTTTATTAAATAATAGCCTTCCTCAGGGCTATTGATTTTCAAAGAGGATTTTGATATCCGTCCATCACAATGACTATTAAACGGAAACTGATAACTGCTTTGGCCTTCATTAAAATTTAACTTGGAGGGTTGTATAAAAACTTCTAGACTCCGAAGGAATGATCCCTGGGCCTGGATAAGAAGTAGCCCTTCTGGTAAAATAAGATGTATTCATGAGGTTATTGATTCCTGATTCTATTTTGAAATTTTTAAAACTATAGGCAAAAGAAAGATCCATGACATGATAGCTCGGTATTTCCCCAATAAGCCCATTTCTATTATCTCCATCCACAGCAATGGTAGAGTTTTCGACATCCGTAAATTGCTCACTAAGATAAATCCATTGTAAACTCCCCATCAAATTTCGGAAACCGAAATTTACACCACTCTTAAAGTTAAGCATGGGAATGAACTCCACCTTTTTACCTTTCACATTGTTCTCCTCTGAAGCTAGGTAACTTGATTCAGTAAATGCGGTATTGACAAAAACATTCCATTTAACCTCCTTCCAATCTTTGTTCAGGGCACTTAACAAGTTAATATCTCCAAATATCTCAAGGCCATAAATAAAAGCTTCTCCAATATTTTTTCTCACCCTATTGGCACGATCATCCAAAATAATTCCAATTCGATCATCATACAGCAATCCGAAAATGCTGACATCGAAATTAAGCGTCTTTGTGGTCAAACTCCTGATACCCAAGTCTAAGGTATAGCCTTGTTCATCGGTGATATCGGGATCCACAATGAAGGTAGGACTTACCGTGCGTATATCACTGAAAGTAACCGATCTGTAATTTTGAGAAATATTGGCATACCCTTCAGCTTTAGGTCCTGTAGTATAACTTAATCCCAAGCCAAAAAGCATAAAAGAACGGTTGAAAGAGCGATCGTCTATCTGCTCAACATTACTTATGGGATTCTGGGCAATATCAAAAAGGACTTCACTGTAAACACCTTCACTTTCGGTGAAGATATGTTCAAATCTAAACCCAGGTGTGACCGCAAATTTCTCATTAATGAAAAATATATTTTCACCAAATAATGAAAAATTCAGATTGGGAAAAGTAAAGTCCGATTGATTGGGATAGTCTGGATAACGTTCATCCTCAAAATCAAAATCAGCATCAATCCCTATACTTCCGGGTCCTTGCTTTGCCGTATTTCGTGATTTGTAAAATTTCGTTCCTAACAAAAAAACACCCGCCGTTCCTTTTATCTTATATCTAGATAACAATCTAAGTTCGGTACCGTAATTCCGAAAAGCTCCTGCAATCAAGTCCCTATTATAAATAAATTCTCCATTTTGGTCTTTATAATCATCTTCAGCCACGGGATTGCTATTCAAGTTGATGGGGTTTCCTCTGTAGCCTAGTGAGTTTCTCTCCGCGACCAAGCCAAAAATCATCGCAGATAACTTCGTTTTGGAAGAAAAATTATGATTAAAATTAAGCGCGGCTAAATTCCAATCTATTTCGAACCAATTTCTAGTACGATTACTATAAATAGGATCTAACCCAAACTGCGTATCGGTCAATCCACCTGCCTGCTGAGCCAAATAATTGAGGTAGGTATACTCAAAAGATAAACTGGTTTGCGGATTAAATTGATAGTTCAAATAAGTGAAAGTATTATTTGATTTGTAACCCGAATTTTGTCTGAATCCATCGCTCTGCTTGTGATGATAATAGGTATAGTAGCTCAACTTGCCTACGGTACCACTCAAACTATTGAAAGAAGAGAAAAAATTAAAGCTCCCCACTGACTGACGGGCGATAAGTTCTAGCTTTTTATCGGGAGCGGGTTGATGCATTTTGAAATTAATCAATCCTCCGAACTGTGTTCCATACTGCAGGGCCGCAGCACCTCTGACTACTTGAATTTGTGACAAAGCCTCTGCGGGTGGCGTATAATAACTCTCAGGATATCCCAGTACATCTGGACTGATGTCATATCCATTCTGTCGGATATTAAAATTCGCAGACCGATTGGGATCTAAACCACGACCACCAATGCTCAATTGTAATCCCCCATCACCACTTTCGTATATATTGAGTCCAACAATTTGTGAATAAACTTGTCTGGCGTTATTATTTGCCTTGTTTCCCACAATTTGATCGACCAAAATAACTTCATTCTTTTTACCCGCATAAATTCGGGTACCCTCAACGGTATTTAATCGACCCAAATTAAATACGCGTTGTTTTTGATCTAAAATTACTACCTCCGATAAGTCTTGACTTAATTTAACCAGTGAAATGTCCATAAGGGTATCACGAGAAATTTGTATTACTTTTTCGAAGATTTGATAACCATAAGCAAAAGCTATCAACTTGTAGATTCCCTTTTCAGCGACCTCCAGTCTATACCGACCTGAAGCATCGATTCTTTCGTTCAAATTGGTGTTTTCAATTTGTATTTCTACTGCTTCTTTGGGATTCCCTTTTTCATCATATATGATACCGGAAACTGCAATTTGCGACCAACTGAAATGACCCGCGCAACATAAAAAAAAAATCAACTTAATACGCAGAAAACTATTCATTGAAAGGTAATATCCATGACTTATGTGCAAAAGAGTCGTATCCTTCTGTTAAATCAAATTCAGGATCTATATATCTAGTACTTTTTCTGCCATTCAAAGCGACAAAGCAATCCACAAATATGCTCAGATCTTTCATCTCTTGTTGCGAAAAATGGGCATATAAAAAATGGGCATATTGAAGTATGAAATCTGGCTGTGTTGCCATTTGTTTCTCCTGAAAAGAAGATAAAAAATCTTCATTGTTAACGTAAAACCAATTTCCAGATGCATTGTCAACAATCTTAAACTGTGCATTACCCGCTTTCTCCATAAGCATTACTCTCCAAGACCACCGGTATCCTTCCTCGGTCCAAAACAGATTGCCTGGATAGAGCATATACCGAAAAGGCAAACCTATTTGAATCAAAAAAAACGCTGCTAAAACAACTGTTTTAAACTTGCTTATTGGTGAATGTTGAAAAGGTACATTTTGGATTTGATGGGTTTTATGATTTTTAATCCTCAAGATCTGATGCAATCCATCAATGATTTTTTGATGAAATTGGTAATTAAAAAAGATCAACGCACTAAAGATCATGAGGTAAGGAAACATCCCAATGGGGAAAAGAATTGCTGTTAATAAATGAAAAAAAACAACCATAATAAATCCTAGACTTCTAGTTCTTCTATTTAAGAGTAAAAAAGGAACAAGTAAATCATACAAAGCTCCCCCCCATGCAAACAAATAAATCATCCAATCATAGCGAAATAAAAATCCAATTAGTGGTAGATCTTCTTTCGTAGGCAACCAAATCTTTAATGGCATCGCTTGTAGCAGCCATTCTGAATTTAATTTGGCCATTCCAGCAAATAAATAGACCAGGCAAAGGAGTAATTTAATGGCGTCAATATTCCACTTAGGAATCTGTAGAAATGACTTCCTAGAACCCCTAAGGCTATCCCAAGCAAAATAATTACCTGCAGGTAAAAAAATCAATAAAAAACTGATGACACTGACCAAATAATAATGGTTGAGGTAAGTGGTTTTGTCCATCAGCTCGATGTAGGTGAAAGAAAGGAAAAAAGTAATGATCGCCCATGTATACTTTAAACCTAGGGCAACAAATAGTGCAGATAGACCACAAATAAAAAATAATACATAAGTGAGATCACCCAAGGGCTTAATCCATTCAAATCCGTAATATGAGAAAAATAAATGAGGCTGAATATAGAACTTGTCTATCCAACCCAAGGCCCAAAATCTGATCATACTGATGAACATCAAAAGACCAAAGGCAATTCTAAAAATGGCTAAAGGAGCGCTAGAAGTGGTTTTAGAAAAGTATGAATTCACGCTCAACATTAATCACCGTCAGCATCTACATAATCTACTTTTATATCAAATAATTGCAACATATCTACTTTCATAAAAATGATATTTTTTTGCATGAGGTCATAGGTTTCAAGCATGCCTCTATAATCTATTGTCACTTGTACCCCTAGATCATCGTTTAAGTTTACCACCTGCGCATGTATTAAAGCAAATTGATTGTTGATCAAAGAATCCAAATCGTTGGTGTCACGTGTCTCTTCTAAATGATCAATCCACCCTTGAAGACTCATACCTGACGATCCTCCATCAAAATGTAATCCATTGAAAAAGTTTTGAGTCGCATGCAAGGCTGTTGTGAGCAGTTCTTTTGAAACATTTCCCCTATATCTTGCCTCCACTCGATCGGTCAATGGAGAATTTGAAAATATACCGGCAGGAATACCCACTTTTCCTGATCTCAAAAACTTTTCAAAATAATAGATATAGGCATTGACCATTGAATTCACTGACTCGGTAGCCCCACTTCCATCCCGCTCAATAAACTCCTCTCGATAGCGCTCTTTCCAATCTATTAATACCATGTACGTTAATGACCGCATTCGCTCAACCAGATCAGTTAAAAAAATCTTGTACTTGGGTCCATTGAACTCATCTGTATAAAATGTTATGATCTCTGCTTCTGAATTTGCCAATCCATGTAATAAATAATCTAAGGCCGGAAAACCTTGCTCATCTTGTCTGTTTACAGAGGTAAGATCATAGCCGCCTGCCAAGAGCGTAGTCGTCATTCCTTCCGCATCTAGTGGATAAACATTCATGTAATTCCTTAAAGTAATTTCTTCTGCCATACCTACATCAAACATAGCTACCGTCTGCCACGCCAAATAAGCATTCAACCACGATTGCTTCAAATTGATCAAGTTTTCTTGATTTGGGATTTCCGTGAATGTATTCGCTGCCAAAGAAAGTGAATCCATATCGTCTGCTAACGCTTCAAAAGCAGGTATGATTATGTGATCAGCCCAATTGGTGAGCATTTCACCTCTTGTAAAGGCTTCGCCAAGTACAGCATCTTCATCAATATTATCCACTGCATCCACAGTATTTTGATCTGCTTCTCCTACCTCAATATTTTCATCATCCGAACACGAGACCATGAGATTGGTGAAACATAAAGCAGCAAAAACGGAAAGTATTACTAATTTTTTATTCATTTTTTTATTTAAACAAAGAGATATCTTTAAAAAAAGATCACTCTTTTTAACAGTAAATAGTTAGCGTTAGTTCTGTTGAATTAAGCATTTTCATAAGTAAAACCAAAAGCTGTGGTAATCTCAGTTGCAACCGCCTCTAAAACCTCAGGAGTGACCTCCCAAAATCCTTTTTGATCATCGCTCGTAGGATAGACCTTATCTAACATTGAAAGTACCTCTGCCCTTGTAAAATAAGGTGCGCCCGTTTCAGGATTATAAGTAAACTGCAAACTGTATACGAACCCATATCCCTCAGAAAGATCATGAAAAACATTGGCCATATCAGGTGTTGCCTCAGCTTTACCTTCTTGGCCTGCTTTGAGATAATGCGCAGCTCTGATGGCAATAACTTTGGATATCTCCGCCATAATATCTTTTGCTGCATCGTCTCTTGTTGTATAGTCTCCAACTACTAGAGCCGCCCTTCCTAATTTAAAAGCATCAAAAATTCTCGAAGCTATTCCTGTAAAATCAGTATCACTATCAACTTTTTCTATGTATTTCAACAAGAATTTATCAGCACTTCCCGGAGTAGTTACAGGATCCATTCCGTCTTCGGCTAATCCATAAATATAGCCATAACCCTCATCCCAATAATGCTCCATATTGGTATAGGCCTTACCCTCTAAAACTGATCCCGATGATTGGTCTGCCCGATTGGTGCCCCCGTCAAGCTTGGTTGGAGTCAAATAACCATTGAGTGCTTGATCTGCTACAAAGGCACCAATTAAGGCTTTACTAACTGCTTGATCAAGCTCTAAACCATAGGCATTTACATATCTGTTAGCTCCTCCACCTGCTTCCTGAATCTTTCCGGCCACACCTGATGATGCTTCAGTAGACCAATTTGGAAAAACGTCATTGACTTGAGAAGTCATCCAAGTTGTTACATCTGTTCTCACAGCATCAGTATCCACGGTACTGCCCGTATTTGCCCCTATCTTATTCCTGATCTGCTTTGAAGAAGTATTCAACTCAACATCTAAAAAGTCTTCAACACCCTCTTCGTGTGCAAACATAGACGTTAACCTGGCTGCGGAAGCAGTTGTATCCTTGAGCACATCAATCAATTCAACGGCCATTTTCAATCGAGTGGTTTGTCCATCAAATGAGACAGTAGTATCATTTACGCCATCCCCGTCTGCATCTCTAACAAAAAGATACTTTTCCGGAACGGCAAATCCGAATATAACAGTATCTGCCTCAATTAAGGTTACAGTGTCGATTTCGTTTTCAGTGTCGGTTTCATCTTCAATAACTTCTCCAGTTACATTGATCGATTCTTCCTCACAACTCAGGAGAAAGATTATACTTGCAGCTAGCCCGTAAAGGAATAATTTTTTTAACAAACTCATTCTAGCTTTGGTTGGTAATACTATTGCAAACTTAGAGATGATGCTGTCCATTCTATATGACTATCATTGGTCAAATGACTCACTATAAATAGTGGTTGATACGTCCACTATTACTAGTGAATGAAGCTCAGAATAGCTATCTTTTGGAGATTATTTGGAGTTATGAATTTCTTGACAAAGCTCAATAAGTATGCCATCTGTACCCTTAGGGTGGATAAAGGTCACTAGTTTGTTGTCAGCGCCACTTCGTGCTGGATTGTATATCATATCAAATCCTTCTACTTCCAATCGATTGATCTCTGATTGAATGTCATCCACTTCAAAAGCAATATGATGAATGCCTGATCCATTTTTTTTCACATACTTACCAATGGCACTTTCAGGGTTTTCAGATGCCAAAAATTCGATTTTTGTTTGTCCCATCTGAAAAAAAGAAGTGTCCACAGACTCCTGATCCACTCGCTCTTCCTTATATGGCCCTTGATTAAATAGCTTGGTATAAAGTGCATTTACTTGCTCAATATTTTTTACTGCAATGCCTATGTGTTCTACTTTTATCATCTTAATCCAAGTATTTATCCTCACAAAGAAACAAGAACTTTTCTCAGTTTTATAATTTTTAATGACGGATAATACACTATTTTTGTATCAATGATAAATGTAAGTGAGAAAGCCAAAGATCAAATAAGCGTTTTACGCACCACTGAAGGTTACAGTGATGCTCATAACTTGCGTGTTTCAGTAAAAGGTGGTGGTTGTTCTGGTCTTATGTATGACATTGCTTTTGACGATACGGTTACAGCGCAAGATGATGTTTTTGAAGATCAAGGAGTCAAAGTCATCGTCGATAGAAAAAGTTTGTTGTATTTATTAGGGACCACACTTGAATTTTCGGATGGATTGAACGGTAAAGGTTTTCAATTTGTAAATCCCAACGCAAGTCGTACCTGCGGATGCGGCGAAAGCTTCTCCATATAACATCTTAAGTTTTACTGAACATTCATCGCTTTTAGTAAGCCCTAACCTCCACTCCCTTCATAAAATTAATAAAGGCCATATTTACAACGCTATTGCCTCCTTTGGTCGGATAATCGCCTGTGAAATACCAATCCCCAAGATGATCAGGACATGCTTTGTGTAAACCCTCGACCGTTTGAAAAACCACTTCAAGTACGGCTTTCATTTTTTTAGGTTTAACAATCTCTCCAATCTTTTGAGATACTTGATCATAAGAAAAAGGCGCATAGAGTTCCTTCACATAATTGACCTCGTTTACCTTGTTTTGATCCGCTAAGCATTTTTCCAATACGTCTTCCAATAAATATTCTTTGCCCTCATCAATGAGTAAGGCCAATACCGCCCTAAAGGCTACAAAATCATTCATTTTACTCATATCAATACCATAACAATCAGGAAATCTAATCTGTGGAGCAGATGAAATGATCACAATTTTTTTAGGGTTCAAGTTGTCTAGTAAGGTCAAAATGCTTTTCTCGAGGGTGGTGCCCCGGACAATACTGTCATCAATAATAACCAATGAATCTCTATCCTTTTGGATGACTTCAAAAGTGGTATCATAGACATGCGCTACCAATTCATCCCTGTGTGAGGCATCCGCTATGAAAGTTCTTAACTTGGCATCTTTCAATACTAATTTTTCTATCCTTGGTTTGAACGTCAATAAATCTTCCAATGAATCCGCACTGGGCTTATGCTCGATAATAATCTCCTTGCGCTTACTTATTAAGTAATCTTCAACTCCTGACATCATGCCCAAAAATGAAATTTCGGCGGTATTGGGTATATAAGAAAAAACAGTGTTTTTTAAATCAAAATTGATCGATTTCAAGACTTGAGGAACCATCAACCTACCTAGTTCTTTGCGCTCCCGATAAATATCTGGATCTGTTCCCCTAGAAAAATAAATACGCTCAAAACTACAGGCCTTTTTCTTTTGTGGCTCAAGGAACTGTTTGTGTTCATAATTGCCCTGCTTATCAATAATTAAAGCATGGCCTGGACTGACTTCCTTAATATCCTCATAATTACATTCAAAGGCTGTTTTAATAGCTGGTTTTTCTGATGCCACCACGATTACTTCATCATCGGCATAATAATAGGCTGGCCGAATCCCTACAGGATCTCTTGCCACGAAAGCAGCTCCGTAACCTACCATACCGGTGATGGCATATCCTCCGTCAAAATCTTTACAAGATCTATTCAAAACCCTTTGCAAATCTATTTTCTCTTCTATCAGCTGCGTGAGCTCTGCTTTACTGTGTGTGTTTTTATGTTTTTGGAAAATGAGCTCATTTTCCTCATCAAGAAAATGTCCTATTTTCTCCATAGCCGTCACGGTATCCACTTTTTCCTTGGGGTGTTGACCCAATTCGATCAGTTTTTCAAAAAGTTCATCAACATTGGTCATGTTAAAATTACCTGCCACAACCAGATTACGACTCCTCCAGTTATTCTGCCTCAGAAAAGGATGACAATTCTCAATATTGTTTTTTCCATGCGTTCCATAACGCAAATGTCCCATCCAAACTTCTCCTGAAAAAGCTACATTTTGTTTGAGCCATGCACCATCCATGTATTTTTCTTCTCCTTCCTTAAGCGCTTTTTGATATTTCCTTCCGATTTTTTGAAAAAGTGTTTCGATCGGTTGAGAATCAATGG